>Ga0209777_10000467_pt1 | contig 67193 bp, 67 predicted proteins | sample FrelakmetHBP12HB_FD_187147 | JGI IMG/M metagenome (GOLD analysis project Ga0209777, IMG submission 187147) | Freshwater lake sediment microbial communities from the University of Notre Dame, USA, for methane emissions studies -HBP12 HB (SPAdes)... | ecosystem: Environmental > Aquatic >...
GGAACGGCGTCGGACGCGGTGGGAGTGACACAGGTGACGTGGTCGAACAGCCGGGGTGGCAGTGGAACCGCGAGTGGTACGACTTCGTGGAGTGCCAGCGGCATTGCGCTTTTAAGCGGATCGAATGTGATTACGGTGAGCGCTCAGGATGCGGCAGGAAACACAGGAACAGATACCCTTACGGTGACCTATACGCCTCCGCCTGCGGGAGACACGACCGCGCCAACAGTGACGGCTTTCGCAATTCCGGCAACTTCTTCAACGGTGGGTGTCTCGATTACCACCTTCACTGCAACGGATGACACAGCAGTGACCGGCTTCAGGCTCACGGAGACCGCAGCGGCTCCTGCGGCCGGAGCCACAGGCTGGAGTGCAACACCTCCTACAGGCTACACGTTTGCTTCGGAAGGGGCGAAGACCCTCTTTGCATGGGCCAAGGATGCGGCTGGGAATGTTTCCTCCAGCAGGAGCGCGTCGGTGACGATTACCCTCCCGCCTCCTCCACCACCTCCACCAGCGCCTCAGGATGGAATGGGAGTTTGGGTAGATACCTGGTTTAGTGTGACCATCCAAAACAAAGGGTTTTATGTCGAAGGCCTCGGTCTGACCGGGGATCGCCATAAAGTTACCGGGTACTTGAACATCAGCGGATGGGACCCGGACGGGAAGATCCTTAGTGCAGACCTCCATCAATATGATGAGGCAAGTGGGCAGTGGAATTCTGTTTCTATGCCTCTCCATTATACCTCTGGCAGCAATCTCAATTTCCAGGTTTGGGGTCAGGTTACCGGGAGCACGACATACGGTTTTACGGCCCGAATCAAAGGAACCCAAAGGAAAGGAGTATTGAAGAGGGCCACTTTCAAGACCCTGGGTGGGTACCATGTCACGACAAGTGATGATGGCTCCGATTCCGGGGATGTCGCTGGTTGGCTCAAAATCACCGGGAAAATGGTGCCCCAATCAGAAGTTCCGGTTCCGTAAAACGGCAAATTGCGTTCGTGCTTTCTTCTCTCCCTAATCGTCATCCCCTCTCTGCTTCCACTCTGGTGGGGAGGGGATGATTTTGACCGAGGTTCAGAAGATGAAGAAATGGATGTGTTCCCTATTGCAATTACGTCGCTGGCAGCAATCTGGATTTCCGGGTCTGGTCGCAGGTAGCTGGCGACGCGAGTTATGGGTTTGCAGCCCGGATAAAAGGGAAACAGAACGGGGGGATCTTGAAAAGTGGCTCATTCAGAACTGTTGGAGGCTATTATGTACAATCACCTGGAGGTGATTCGGGTTCAGGGAATTCAGCCGGATGGTTCAAAATGAGTGGTCGCGTAATTTCCGATTCTAAGGTCCCTGTTGAAATACCTAACGATTAAGGCGAATGGATTTCACCTCGTCCTCCCTTTATCTCAGGGGGGACGAGAAACGATTGGGACGGTATATGCCTTGACTTGCCTGTGACGGGGAGGCTGCATCAGGGGCAGGATAGAGTCAAAACTTCTTTCTCGGAGTCCTCGCCTTTGAGGCGGGGACTCCACTTCGCCAGGTACGGTAGATTTCTGCTAACCAATCCGCCAACTCACCCCGGCAACGAACGCTGCAGTACATCCGGGGTTTCTTTCCTAAAAAATCAACTGAACAAACCTCAGAACTGGAATACGTCGGACTGATTCCTCGTTGCGGCTTTACCTCATACGCCTGACAAGAGATGATTCTGGAGCCGCCAACAGGACGGGGCGAACTCCATTTTTCAGCTCTGTTTTTTACAGCGTTATTTTGTTGCTTCCAGGACAATAAAAGTGTATACTGTGTGCACAAAAGGGCAGGGGATGGAAAGAAAAGCTTCCAAAATCTTTGTGGCGACCTGGTTTCTCTTCGCGATGTGCCTTGTCACCCCCGAATTTGTTTTTTGTGAGCCGACAGACGGAGCCAAACTCGTCCCGGAACCAGGGAAGCGGCTCCCTAAAATCCTCTTTCCTAATTCTTTGACACCCGAAGAAAACAGATATCTCGGCATTGGGAAAAAGAAGAGTTTTTCTTTCGATGACATTCAAGCCAGGCTCATTCTGGTCGATTATATTAACACGAATTGTCCCAATTGCATCAAGTCCGTTCCCACTTTCCTTGAGATCTACCAGATGATCGAGCGAGTCCCGGATCTGAAGGCAAAGGTTAAAATAGTGGCGATCGGTGCTGGAGATACGTCCACAGAGGTGAAGGACTTCAAGGAGAACCATGGAATCCCCTATCCGATCCTCTCGGATAAGGACTATAAAGCCCATGACGCGGTAGGAGGTCCCCGGGTTCCCTTTTTAGTTATTGCACACAAAGATTCCCAGGGGAAATGGGTTGTAGTCGACACAAGAGTGGGCCTCATGGGGAGCGCAGAATACCGGTCAACAACTTACCTCGAGGAGGACTGGCTTGTGTCAAAGGCCCAGGGGGGTATCTTCTCTGTTGAGGATTTTGTGGCAGAGTTGAAGGAGATGCTCAATTCGAACCTGAAGGACCTAAAGTCTAAGAAACCTCGCAATTGAGCTCTTGATTCCCTTCTTTTCCCATTCAGGACTGCAATCTCTCTTTGTCTTCTCGTCCAGTCCAAATATAGACGAACAGGAGGCCGTTGTGCTTCTTGACTTGATCGGTGGCAAGATGATTTGAGATTCATTTAAAATTGAGATAGAGGAGGGGTTGGGGTTCCGGTTGCAAACAACATGAAAATCAGTTGCGTTTCCACTGATGCTATGCACCATGTCCCATGCGCTATTTGGTTTTCCGCCTAACAGAAGCAGATTGGGAACCGAACATGACAGGTAGAGGGAAGGGCAGGATTTTTGAGCTTCAACATTTTCGTGATCGCGTGGAAGTGTTTCGCGACCGTTCCTCCGCGGGCAAGGTGCTCTCAGGCATGCTTGAGATGTACCGTAATAGCAACGCCCTGGTCCTGGCCGTCCCGGCAGGTGGCGTTGCGGTTGGTGCAGCCATCGCGAAACAGCTTCTTCTTCCTCTGGATGTCGCGGTCGTGAGTAAGATAACGCCTTCCTGGAATACAGAGGTAGGTTACGGAGCCGTGGCCTTTGACGGGACGGTCATGCTGAATGAAGACCTTCTGGCGCGTCTCCACTTGAGCAGGGAGGAGATTGAGCAGGGGATAGCGAAGACGAAAGCCAAAGTGAATCGGCGGCTCAAGATGCTTCGAGGCGATCGGCCCGCACTGGATCTGAGCCGTCCGGTTATTCTGGTCGACGATGGATTGGCTTCCGGGTTTACGCTTCATGTGGCGATCCAGGCTCTGAAGAAGGCAGGGACCCACGAGATTGTCCTCGCCGTTCCGACTGCCCACGAGGAATCCCTCGATAAAGTTATCAGAGAGGTAGAATCTGTTTACTGCCCAAATATAAGGGGCGGTCTTTCCTTTGCGGTCGCCGATGCCTACGAATACTGGAGCGATGTGGAGGAGGGGGAAGTCGTCGAGTTGCTGAAAGAATTCTATCCCTGACAGGGCGGCGGCAACCGGAAAGGGGAACGTAGCTTTTGTTAGCCCTTAAGATCTCGAATATCGAAAGCTATGCTAAGGGCCCTGTTAAGCTCCTCGATCTTTTGTGGGGAAAGCGATCCGATAAAGTTCGTCAGAACCGACTTGGGCAGACTCACGAGTTCATCACAATGAATGCTGCTATCGTGCTTTAGTCCCTCATTTACACCAACCAGTACTTGGGTGGAAAGACCGTCATGAGTTGAATAAATCGGGGCACAAGCGACTGTGGAGAAACGGGAATCGATGAGAACTTGGCGGCTTACAATGACAAAAAACCTGGATTTTTTTGGATCCTTGGCCGAAGGGTTAGCAACACGATACAGGTCACCACGTTTCACAGATCCACCTGATAGGTAAGGACATCCATTGCTTCTTGGTTTAGGTAATCCGCACGGTGATTGATAATTTCGAGGTCTCTGGCATCCTGCTGCTTACGAATCAATTGCCTGATAAAAACCCGGACAGCTTCCTCGATAAACTCGGATCGGTTATTATACTCCCTCGCGTATTCATCAATCGCTTTCACCAAGTCCTCAGATAAGGTGATAGATGTCTTGATTTTCATACTACAAATATACTCCCAAAAGAATACCCTGTCAAGAGAAGTTATTATCGTCCTGGTATCAATTGTTATTTGGGCTAACGATGCGGTTAAGCTGCCGGGCAAGGGAGCCGCGAACGGCACGGAAATTCTCGTTTAATCGCCTACGCTCCCCACGGTCAGCTTGAACCGCTGTTATGCCATCTTTCTTACTTTTTGGCGCCTTGTAAAATCAAGGATAGCTTCGGGATTTTCGGCCGCAACCCGCAACAGAACACGTGCCGGCCCTTCGGGTTTTCGCCGTCCCTGCTCCCAGTTGCGGAGCGTGGCAACACTTATTCCCATAAGAGAAGCGAATCTATCCTGGGATAATCCATACTGTTCACGTATCTTTCGCACCTCGGATTCCGGAAACTCAATGCTCCGTGAAGGTTTCATTCTGCCTTTCATTATGGTAGCGCCCTGCTTCACGCTTTCAAGTAGCTCCTCAAACAGTTCTTTTCTCATGATACTCCCTTTCAACAACTGCTTTCAGTTGCCTGAGTTGTCCTGCCGTCAAATCATCCCTCTCGTTCTTCGAATAGACAAAAAGGAGAAGAATGACGTCCTGCCACACGAACCAATAATAAATGACCCTAAAAAATATCTTCCGGTCAGGCTTGCAATATTTCAATTTCAACTCTCCTTGACGATATAATCAATTCTGGAGAATTGCAACATTGCAAGCCTGACCCCACCGCGCTCCCCTTATTTTCTACCCAGCAACTTCCTCATAAACCTGAAGCGTTTTTCGGGCCGTCTCTTTCCATGAGAATAGGGCAGCCCGGCGCAGGCCTCGCTCCCGCAATTCCTGCCGCAGTCGCTCGTCTTCCAAGATCTGGAGCAGTGCTGCCGCTAAACCTTCCTGATCATGAGGGTCGACCAATATGGCCGCATCCTGCACCACTTCACAGATAGACGGGATTCGGGAGGCGACCACAGGAGTACCACAGGCCATCGCCTCAAGGGGCGGCAATCCAAATCCTTCAAATAGCGAGGGGAACACAAAGGCGTCCGCACCCCTGTAGATGTACGGGAGCAAAGTGAGCGGTACGTAGCCCGTGAAAAACACGTCTTGGCTCAGAAACGAAGAAAAGTCTTCGATCTCCCGCCGGCCCCAGGGCTCGATTCGCCCCACCAGCACCAGCCTGTGGGGAATCTTCTTGTGTACCCTTAGCCATCGATAGGCCTGCAACAATCGGCCGATATTCTTCCGAGGTTCGATTCTGCCAACATACAGGATGTATCTTTCGGGTAGATTGTATCGGTCCAATATGGGACCGAGCCCATCACTACCGCAGGGATGGTACTGTTTGTCGACGCCTAAATGAATCACCTTCACCCGAGCGGGATCAATCTGGAACCAGTTGATGATATCCTGTTTCGTGGTCTCGGAATTGGCAATGATTCTCACCGATCGGCGCAGCGCTGTGCGCAGGAGGATCTTTAATCTCAGCTCAAGGGGCCAGGGCATGTATCGTGGATGGACAAAAGGAAACAGATCGTGCACGGTGACAATTAATCGCTGGGGGACGATTAAGGGGGGAACAAAGCAGGCGTGAACGATCTCGAGCTGGGTTTTCACCAGTGCCAGGGGAAGGCCTATGGCAAATCGGAGCCAGGCCGATTTTGCGCATATCGGGTGAATCCTGTAAGGATGGTCTGCCGGAAGATTTGCCTCTACCGCCCGTCTGGAGGAGCAATATACTTCAAAGTCATGGCCGGTATCGAGGTCGATGAGTCCCTGGAGCAGACCACGTTCATATGTCTCCAACCCTCCCGTCGCCAAACCCAGGCGGTCAGCGATAATTCCTATCCTCATAGAGGAGTCACCGATTGTCTGATGATAAAATTGGGCCCCCTTTGATCGAGTGAGGTGATTGTTTGCGCCTTGGCACGCCTAACAAAGGGTTCAGCCGGAGCCCGCAGTTTGGACGATTCGCTGGAACCTCTGGCTCGAGGGCTTGTCTGGCACCTCAAACCTGGGCGCTGATCACATGCGACAAGCTCCCGACCCGGAGCCCGTCTTTGCGGCTCATGAAGTACCTTGCATTGATTTCTTCCGGCCCATTGTCCTCGACATACCGGAAGCCCATGGCTCGCAGGTCCCTCGTGAGCAAACCGGGGTCGAAGAATGCCTGCCAGGGTTCCCCGGCCGCCGCTACTCGCCGCGCAAGCGCATCGAAGCGTGACCGCTGGGCAGGAGTCAACAGCGACGGCGAGATCATATAGTCGAAGACGACCCCGCTTCCCGAGGGCGCCGACGAGATAAAACGCAATGTCGCCATCACGACCTCGGTCGACAAATATTCCGTCACGCCGAGCCAGGAAAAGAACGTGCATTTGCCCGGATCGTAGCCTGCACTTCGGAGACCCTCTGCGAGTGTCTGCGTTTCAAAGTCAACCGGTGCGAACGTAAGATCAGCCGGGAAGGTGATGCCCACCTCCTCCAGGCGCGCTCGCTTCCAGGTCTGCGTGGCGGGGTGGTCGACTTCGAACACCCGGAGCACACCTTCAGGATGCGGGTTTCGGTAGGCGAAGGTGTCAAGCCCTGCGCCCAAAATGACATATTGGCGTACGCCGCGTCGAAGGCCCAGGGCGAGTTCGTCCTCTGTATACCGACTGCGCGCGGCCACGAAGGCTCGCAAGTAAGGCGAAAGCGACGTGGTCTCAAATTGACGTGGGTCGGCCCGCAATGCGGATGCGCTCTCTTTGCCGATGATGCGAAGTGCCACAGGGTCATCGAAGACCTTCGGATCATCCAGGAGTTGATGTGCCGCGCGTCGCATCGCAACGCGCTGTGCCGTTACACTCGGTCGGCCTTCTTTCATAAATGTCCTCTTCCCTTCGAGACCCGTGACATTATTATGGATAATTCATCGAGGTTGCGGAAGTGCAAATTCAAGCTTTACCTCCGAGTTCGACTTACCACCCGAGACTGTGCGACTCTCAAGCCTCATCAGTAGCGCCCCCGGTATTTGCCCTTTCCGGGCAGGTCTCAAGGACTGCTTAAGCTGAAGGAGGTATTGCTCATGTCAGTGCATGGGGCATAGGTCCGGCTTGTCACCTTGATCGCGTAGTCATCCGCAGGAGCCAGGGAAGCCGGAATCTTCCAGTTGTAAGATCCGGCCCCTCCTTTTCCTGCTTTGGCTTGCTCCCGAATCGTCTGCAGGGTCACTCCGCCTTTGAGGAGCTCGATCTTGACCTGCTTGCCGGGATCGCCTTCATAGCTCCAGCTGATCTTCTGAGTCGTTCCCGTATACCATGTTTCGCCACCGTTCGGGGTGGTGAGGGTGAGTTTAGGGCCACTTACGGTGAAATCGTTGGCACTCGTGCCGCTGTACTCAGGACCGGTCAGGCTGGTCACTCGGATTCGGTAATCATCTGCCGGAGCCAGTGAAGCCGGAATCTTCCAGTTGTAAGATCCAGCCCCTCCTTTTCCTGCTTTGGCTCGCTCCTGAATCGTCTGCAGGGTCACTCCGCTTTTGAGGAGCTCGATCCTCACCTGTTTGCCGGGATTGCCTTCATAGCTCCAACTGATCTTCTGAGTCGTTCCCGTATACCATGTTTCACCAGCCCCCGGGGCGGTGACGATGATTGGGGCAGTCACGGTGATGCAGTCGGTCTTGACCTCCGTATCGGATGCCAGGTCTGGATCTATCACGGTGAGACTGACCGTGTAAGTCCCGGGGACGGTATAGTCGTGGGTGGGATTGGGGAGTGTGCTGGTGGAGCCGTCCCCGAAATTCCACTGCCGCTCGGCCACCTGGCCGGTGGAGAGGTCGATGAAGGCAACACGGAGCGGCGCCATTCCGCTTGCGGGGCTGGCGCTGAAGTCGGCATTGAGAGGCAATTCGTCGTGATCGTTCCATCGGTTGAAGGCGAAATTGAGAAGGGCCACGAATTCTGCAGTGGCCTTCTGGTTTCCGGCCGCTCTGGGATGGCTGTCGTGCGGGGCGGAAGGATATGCGGCCGTGTTGCTGTTTACCGTCTGAATGTGTTGGACGCCACCATTCCACCAGCGGTGGTGATTTCCGGTCTCCTGCCCGACGTCGTTCATGTCCGCATTGCCGCCATTGCTGGTCAGGACATTGTAGAAATCGAAAACGGTCACATTCCGGTATGGGTATTCAGCCAGCCAGCTGTTGACCAGCCAGTTGTTGAAGGCTCGAGCGTTGGCCGCGTGGCTTGCGTCCGTTTCTCCCTGCGCCAAAGGTGGCGCAGTCACGGCGACGAACAGCTTTTCCTGATGCGCTGCGAAGTAAGTCAGGATATCGCTGTAGATGCCCTTGGCGTTGCCAACCGTCATGAACTCCGAGCCCGAACCCTGCCCCCGGAGGGGATTCTCTCCGGTGGTTGGCGGGTCCTCGGGACTTCCCGCGAGGTGGGAATTCGGAAAGCAGGACTTGAACAGGATAATCTCGTTGGGTCCTCCAGGGTCGTCAGTCATACGGGAGTAGGAGGAATGCTGGGCGCTCTCCGCATACAGGGCGTCCAGGTAGGTCTCATGGTCCGGACCCGAAAACCAGTTGTACCAATGTCCGATGTCCGTGAGATCCCCGATGGCGTCAGGTCCCCATCCGTAATTGGTATCGCTCACAAAGTAGTTATTCTCTTGCAGGGCGAACCCCAGGCCGCCGTTGTCATCGGCCAGCCAATTCTCGCCGCTGGAGTGGTGAATGAATACGAGCTTGACCGGGGAGGCGGGAGGAAGAGGTGGAGGTGATCCTGTAGTGTGCTCAAAAGCGCCGATGTCAACCCTCGCACCTTGGGGTCTTGCCCAGACGAAAAGAGGATCAACGGCTGTGAGAGCAGCCAGGATGAGCAGAAGAACTCTTCCTATCTTGACGCCGGAACCAGGCGCGCTTCTCCTAATCATGATCCACCTCAGCGGTCCCCGCTCTATTTCCCCCTACTGGTACGGCGATCTTATCAGATCTTCCAGACTTTTTCTACAGCTTCAATGCTGCGGCTCACCAACCGGCGGAAGCGCGCCAGCGCTGGAGCCAGTCCGTTGTGCAGCCGTTTCTTATACGGCTATAGAGTGAATAGCTTTTGTCCTGCCAACAAAAACTAATCCAGATCCAACTTCACTTTACACTGATTGCATTTGACAACGCCTCGAAAAACTTTATTGCGGCATTCAGGACAAATATAGCGGGCTTCTTCATCTTGAATCCATTTTTCAGTACCAACCTTTCGCCAATACGGAATAGCCCGTAAAATAACCTTTTTGCCAACAGCCATTGGAAAATGTTCAATGTACTGGCAGGGAAATTCATCGCACTGATGACATCCGGTGAAACCTTTCCTTCTTGTGCAGGCCCGGATCTCACACTGTCGGCAATGCATAAACTGTTCATCAGATAAGCAGCCACGGCATTTAATATCTTCTATCGAAAGGTTTTCACAATTAGGAAGAATACCTTTGCCGGGAACTTCTCCCTTGTAAAGATTCACCAACCGCTCCTTGAATTTTTGATTATTTTCACGGTGTGCGACATAAATCGCACAGACTCCGCAATAAAGACCACAAGGAGAAACGAGATCGGGATTTACCGTCATATTTCAATCCTCCAATTTATCATATTCTTCTATTACGAGCGCATAACACGGAGGTCACTGGGAGCCGGATTCATCGGCGATCCGGTGGAGCCGTTCGTCAGGCAATAGTCCATTTGGTGTCGTTTCATTAAACTCAATAATTAAGTCTGATCCCAGGTTTCAGTCCCGTAGAAGATTACTGGGATCTTTCCAGGATTCTCAGCAAAGAAGATGGAGATATCCTTGTTCGAGAAATCTTCGGACTCCATTCGTCCCATATTTTAGTGGCTGCCTCAGCGGTTGGTACCACTGAAGCTAAAGTAGTGAAGCGAGCGAGCCCGCTCGTCGCAGACCGGTGGACGCGGGGGTTCTATCTTCGAATTAGCCTGGCCTCTTCAGCCTCGGGATCTTGTCGGCATCGACCAAGAGAGTGATCGACCTGGCCTGCCCACGTATCCGACTGATGAGCCCTTTTTCTTCCAGTTTCAAAATCATCTGGTGAATCGTTGGAGGCGCAGTCCGAAAGAACCGCTCCAGATCCGCCTCTGCTGGCGGCCGGCCGTTCATCACCATGTAGTTGTAGATGAAGGCCAGGTACTGGCCTTGTTTTTCAGTAAACTCGGTCATTTTCTAGATATTCATCCTTTTGGAGAGAACTAACGGCTCACCTCCCAGGATGAAGCGTAGTGGAATCCTGGTCACGTACAGCCGCTCGTTCGGCCTTCGTCTGTCTCTGCCGTCTAACCAGTTTCGCTCCCACCAAAGCCTGCCTTTTTCGCAGGTCCTCGAATATGGCATGCACATCGAAATTGAATTGTCTTGCGAGTTTCTCGCGTATCTGCCTAACTTCAGCTACAATTGGGTCTCCCGGCATCATATTACCCTCCCATCAATTCCTCAGGCGTGCAGATCACCGGCATGTTGTACCCTTCTTGGTTGCACACAACTGCAACCCGGCGGATGATCTGCGCGTTGGCGAGATGCTTGCAGTTCCATGTTAAAAGGTAGTCCATCTGGCTGACGGTGGCAATCGCGATATGAGCTGCATCCCGTACAGCATGGGGCGGTATGGCGCCGCTATTCATGATCGCTGCTGCAAGGGCTTCAGTCTCCTCCGTGATCTCGAGGACCGGGAAATCGTCGATCATCTCCATTCTCGTCTTCGCTTCATCGGGATCGCCGGCAGACGCTTCATCAAGTACAACCTGCGAAACGTAGCACTCGAATTCCCGACGCCGCTCATTCCACCAATCCCTGGTGGCTTGTTGATGGCCCGCAACAAGAAGATCCCGGCTGGGACGAGAGACGAAATAGCTTATGAAGGTTGTCTCGATGTAAACGGTCTCCATACTTCCATCCTATTTTGACGATTCATCACAAAGAGCACTCGTTCCTTCGCCGAGTATCAGAGGTCACCGAGGCGCGGCCTTTGGGCATCCGGTACACCGCCTTGTTCGGCGATTCTTACGAGTCGCCAGGAGGGTGACGGCAAGGTGAAAATGGTTGGGGATCAAAGCCCATGCATAGCAACGTGTCTCTGTCTCCTCCGGTCTCGATCATCTGAGAAAATCACCCTTCGTTCCACCCCCGAACGATTCCATGCCGCAATAACCCCGGCGTGTCTAACCGGGCAACCCCTGGCACAAATTCAGTATACACGAATTAGATGAGATAGTAAAATAGCAAACAACGTTCCCCAACCCCTCATAATTATCTCGAATGTCAATAATTAAGTCTGACCCCACGGCTTTTTCCTGTAAATATTACTGCAGGAATACTTTTTTCTCTTGACAAGTGCCTTTTAATGGGTGACCCCAGGTTTCCTTGAGCCCTTCGTCCAGAATTCCTTTTAAAGTTTCGTAAGTATGAAGCCCACCTGGAATGAGCAACTTTGAAGCAAGAAACTTTTCTGCAATTCGCTCAACCAAGTCATGCCGTGTCATTTTGACCTCCATCGTTGTGTCCACGCCGCTATCTGGATTTCGTCTTTGCCATCTAACGACTGAGATAAGGCGCGGGGGTACAGCTTCTGCAAATAGCGCCAGGATATCACCCGTCGCCTTGATTGACTTGGTTAGGCCTCATGACCTAGATTGTATAAGTTAGGATGTCAGTGCCTTGCATCTGGGTTATTCGGCGTTTCACATCCGTGATTGGTTGTCCTACTCCGTTAAGTTCTACGGTGACAGCCTCGAATTCATCGGTCGAAGGATCATAAGCGTGAACAACGTACATGTGCCAATTTCCAGATCTCTTCAATGAGACAATAACATATCTGTCGGCGGCAATCTCTTGTTTCATTCTCTCGAAAAGGTCTGTCAATGGGAACTGAGGACCACGCGGTTCTGAAAATTCTTTCTTGAATGTCACGCCGTTGATTTGTCTGCCATCGTAGTCGACAAAGTCACCAGGCACGTTTGGCCCCAATTGCAGTTGAAATCCAAAATCTCCAAGTGGAAGCTTGTCCAATAATTTTAGAACAAGTTCAACGGACATTGGTACGCAAGAAAGTGGATAGAGCTGCCTGTGGTTGGATAGAACAGTTGGATTAGGTATCATGGTCCCTCCATTCGGCCTAAAGGTAGTGAATTGTTAGGCATCATCTCTTTGATATGACTTTGTACCGAGTCACGAAAATTACAAAAAGACCGACGATGAACAAGACGGCGCCGGGAGCAGCGTCTAGAATCTCAGACGATGCGCCTGGGAACTTTGCCGTCCAACTCATCTTACCAGTGACGCCTGCCAAGAAAAGCAGGACCCCTCCAATCACGCACGCAAGTCCGAGGACTAGCCCTAGTATGGAGTAAATCAAATGGTACTTCGACAGCTTCTCAACAGTATTGTCAGAGTGTCCGCGAGCCAACAGAAACTCCATTGGCCGTTCGCGCTGCTCTTCGTCCTCATCACTCATCGTCTTTTCCTCCATCGCCTAACGTGAAGGCTCACCGGGGGCCGGATTTATCGGCGATCCGGTGGAGCCGTTTGTTAGCTGCTGCTCTTGCTTCGGCTTCATTGAGTAATTTATCACGATTGACTTCATCTTTTGTACGGTAGTCTCCGGGAAAGTGGGTATAGATTGGTAACGCGTTAATTTTGAGGCAGAATTCCTTCCAGTCATTGAAGAAATATTGAGAGAAAAACGTTATATCGAATAGTCGATCGTCAGGCTTGCCTCCCTTGAGGGCGAGAACGTACCCCATTGGAAACCAAGAGACCTCGCAAATCACTGAGATCTCGCCAGTGATAGCATTGAGCCTACCCGATACGCCAGCCATTCTTCCGCGTCCAGATGGATTATAGTAGGAATATATACGCAGATTCTCAGGGTAGTAATGATACTCCTTATTGAGGCAGAACTTAACAAGTTCTGGGTGAGCACGGTTGAATCCTTGTTGGCTCGCGCTGAAGAACATGATCACGATTTGCTTAAGGACACGTAAAGGAAAACAACGAAATGGGTAGTATAATACTGGTTCTGTTCTAGTATAAAACAATACTCTCGCCGCATAATGCGTCCATTCCGCAAATGCATTTCCAAACCATGCGCCTGTATCATTATTGCATTGTTCACAGAGGGTGTATGAACCAAATCCCCTTTGCGACTGACTTCCCTTCGGACTATCAAGATCAAATTCTTCTCTCAGTAGCTTTTTCCCATCCAAAACATAGACCGGCTTGTCATTGAAGCATGACCGCGGTGGAACATGCTCAAACGAAAGCTTTCTATTTTCGCCACACAATCTACATGTGCCAATCAAATTACACCCGTAATTTCTTTACAGCTAACGCCGAGCTGAGCGAACGGGCGCGCGCGGTGGGCACGCTCGCGTGCCGACCGAAGCGACCGTTGCGCTCGAGCGATTTGTTCGCACCGCGCGAATCGGCGCGCAGCGAACAAATCGCTCGGGCGCGGTAGCGCAGCTCGTTGTTCGCGTCGCGCGCAGCGCGGCGCGAACAACGAGTTCACCGGGAGCGGTACGCGATCCGGTGGAACGACTGGTTCGATCATTTTCCCGCCCTCATTGTCGTTGACAGCAGTTCGATGGCCGATTTGGCAACTGGTCCTTCGGGGTTTGCACTTCCTGAGTAACCCGTGGGTTGCGGGGCAAATATGCAGGCAGAAGCATGCGTAAGAATGATTTCCCTATTTGCGACATCCTTCGCTGCGTCGACGAGTGCTTCGTAGGTCATCAACGCATTCTGGCGATGTTTGTTGATTACTGCGTTATGCTTCTCGGCCAAATAGTTTTTAGTCGACAGGTAGAGAACATAGGACAATACTGCAAAAATGAGAACTTTACTGATAGCAAGTTGCACGGTCTGATAGAAATCTTCAGGTTTAATCCAAGGCACCTTGTGCAGCCCGACCGTGAGAACGGCATAAATACCCAGGAAGACAGCCAGCCAAATGGTCCGTTTCTGCCATTTCGCTGCTTCAGCTTCGTGATCATTTGCTGCATTTCGAAAGTAGATTGCTTGCTGTGATACACCCTGTTCAGCGGCTACTTTTCTTATATCTTCCAAAATCTGCTCGGAAGTCTTCTTGTCATCTTCTAGCCGCTTCGTAAGCTCGGTTGCTTTATCTTCAATAACCTGAAGCATTGCGCGGGCTTCAGTTTCCAGCCTTTTGAAATCGGCAGATTTGCTTGTGGAGTAGGCGATTATTGGCTGAAGAGTGTTAAAGGTGCTTTGATATGCTCCATCGATTTGCTGTATTAAGTTGTTGCGAGTATTGTATGCGTTCTCCTGTTTGGCCGAAAATCTTAGAATTTGTTCAAAACGATTGTAGTCAGCATCTGACTGGGTTTTCAAGCTGTTCAATTGGGCTACAGGAAAGTCTTCAAGAACGGTAACAGATACTTGATTATACAAAGCAATCTGTCGCTTTGCTGCCGGAATGACCTCCTGAAAACTGAAGTCGCGGCCGAGCTCCTCTTCCCGAGCAAGAGTACCGGGATCGAATTGCTGGACACGTGTGAGAGATTGCTGACATTCTTGTCTGATCTTATCTTCCTGCGGGTTTGCCATTCATCTCCCTCCTTTGGCTTGATCGAACGCCAAAATCACCTGGAGCCCGTCGTTTGGGCGATCAGGCGCATGACGTGGTTATGACTCGTTTCTTCCTTCTATCCATTCTTTACCGTGTAACAAGCGGCAAAAAAGGAGCGACCACCATCACATTCATTCAGACAAGTAACCGATAGACCAAAAAAGAAAAGGCACAAAAATAGAAACCGCACGGTATGCATATTAGAAATACCCGCCTAACTCGACCTGCAAACAATGGAAGAACCACTCCACAAAAGAACGCAAGGAAGGTCAATCCAATAGCTATCAACATCTGCTTTTTTGTGACAAACCGCCCCTCCAACAAACTAACCTTATCTAAGTAAAGTTTGACAGATCGGCTGATATCGTGGGCCTTTCGGAAATTCAGAACATAATCATTAAAGACCAAATAGGGATCAATATATCCCTGAGCCTGGAGGAAATGATCAGTCTTCCATTGGAAGAGCAATTTATCATCCCGAGATTTTAGGGCCTGCAGATACTGATCTATGGTTTTGCTAAGATACCCTGGCCACATGCTCATTCCGCCGATAATTCTGTCCAAGTCCTCTGACCATTTAGCGATTTCAGCCCTGTCCTTGAACAGGAGCGGTTTGGGAGGAAAGAATGAAACTGAACCCGGACTCAAACTTACAGACTCCGGAAAAGGATAACGGTGGACAAGGAAATTCATGATCTGAAGCGCCTTCTCAGCACGATCTGCGGGTGTTTTTGGTATTTCCATTCCAGGGGCTTGCGTTCTGTCAGAAAAGAGCATTATCAAAAAGACAACCAGTTTCATTGACTGTTCAACGCTCCTGGGGTCGCTATATTTCAGGAATTCCTCTGGTTTCGGGTAGTAATAGGCCCGCACAAATTCAACCTGATTGATTCTTTCCGCCTCCCTTAACGCCTGCGTCTCCATTTCGTGAACCTTGTCTTGAGTGAAAATATAGTATGCTGATGTGATGCCAATAAGGATGGTTAGGATGGTTGCATGTATCCCGGCAATGCCTAAAGCCCGGGATTCTCCTGGCTCTTTACTCAATCCCCATGCAAACAGCTTAAGGAAGATTCTCACGACATCTCCTGATCTGACGGGACAAGGGAACCACGACTTGGAAATCTCGACGGACAAAGTGATCCTTGCTCACGCATCCTTAGCTCCACCTGTCTTTCATTGTGTCATAACGCTTCGGCTCACCGGGAGCCGGGTTTATCGGCGATCCGGTGGAGCCGCTTGTTACATGATTACCTTTCGTTAATTATTTCCAGGCAGAAAGTGTCTTCCGGGCCACGCTTGCAATATTGCAGTTTCAACTCTCCTTGACGATATAATCAATTCTGGCGAATTGCAACATTGCAAACCTGACCCCACCGCGCTTCCCTGATACTGGGCTGTCCCAAAATATCACTTTTGGGGCCAATTTGGGTATCGCCTACAGTCCTCAAACTTACGTCTTTTCAGGAATTTCATAATTTAACGAATGTCCCTCAACTCCTCAACTCTCTAATACCATATTACATCAACCGTCTCGATGTCGTAAGTAATTATTTCACCGGAGAGCATGCAATTTCTTCATCTCTATCCTCACGTTCAATTGGAGGCAATCCATTAGATAATGCGTGGGCCAAGGCCAATCTCTGATATATCTCTGCGGAGGCGAGAGTCAGCGCGTTGCCAAATATGAGTACATACGGTTCTTTGGTATAGCTGGCGCGTTTCACTACGCGAATACTTTTTGTTTGATCGGCGCCGGGAAAGAGAGTTGCGATCGCGCGCAAGCTTTTGCACGCTTTCGCAGCGTCAGGATTGGTAGAAAGTCGAATATGATAACGAGCCGATGGTGATACGCTGTTCAACTTTGCAAGGTCTTCTATACTAACCGCGGCAATTTGTGCGTATTTCTTTATTTGTTCCGTTTTCTCCTCCGCTTGCTCTCTAAGTCTTTCGTCTCTTTTCGCGTCCTTGTGTTGAAGCCAAGCAGCACACGTTGCTAATAAGAATGCAGCAACCATCAGGGAATATAAAACGGTCCGTCTTGGTTTAGATTCTGATTTTGATATCGAAAGGAAAGCTATCGCGGTCGAAAAAAATAATCCAAGTACAACAGCAACGGCCTTTGGATCATGCAAAAAGGTCATTATCGTGGCATAATGTTCTGTCATAACGACCTCCTGTAATAGGTTTTCGGGCTAATCGTCGTCTAACGATACTGATCAGGCGCGGCTGTAGGCCGCCGCCTGCATCCTGCTTGTTGAGCATTACTTGATCGCTCTGATGACTTTGGCGATGAAATCACCGACACCAAGTGTCAGAAGCGCGATGACAGCCAAGGCGATTATAAGTGCACGGAGAAGATCCATTCCCAAGTCCGACACCAAGCTCCTCCTCATGCCCTTCAAAGCTGATGCTATTTCAGAGAGGCGGATTTCTACACAGTCGATGCGTTCGTGCACACCTTGAGTAGCCGCAGCAAGAACGGCCACTCGCTTTGCTGCGACGTAGGCAAGGGCTTTCTCAATATCTCCCAGCAGCTTCTCGGCGTCGATAGGCTTCGTATGGTAGTCAATAGCAAGGACTGTCTGGGTACCCAAGTGGAAAAACTCCTCGGCTGCGAGTAGGCTATTGTGGCCAGTAATGACGATGACCCCGACAACATGGGGGTGGACGTTGACCAGATGTTTCATTAGTTCAATGCCGTCCATTTTTGGCATACGCAAATCGAGAAGAACCAAGTGGATGTCGGCCCCCTGAGCGATCAACGTGCTGGATGCCTCGACACCGTTTCCGGCTGAAAGGACGTTGGAGTAACCTGCGGCAGTAAGAAGCCGGGTAAGGCTCTGCTGGACCGACAGTTCATCATCGACGATCAGAATGCCTTCTTCCCCTGTTCGATTGGCGCGTAATCCGTTTTTCATACAGTGCTCAACATTTAATAAACGAAATTCGTTTTTGTTGTGCTCCGAACGCAATATAGCACATTTTTGGGATTAGGAATAGATAAATTTTGAAAGAACCTTGCATCCTTTTCGCAATTCATCTATATTAGCAGAAAATGCGAAATTCGTTATATCCGACAATCCTGGCAAAAGGGGGGAGGAGGATGCCATCTGAGCTGCTGCCTGAATTCCAGGAATACCTGGTTTCGCGGGGTTGCCAGAGGGGCGAACAGAACGGTCGTATCTGGACTGGATAAGGCGCTTTTATGAGTATATTCAGGATGTTAGAAATAAATACGGTTTCTGGGAACCCGTGGCATCCGCCGAGGTGGAGGAATGACTTCCGGTGACGTACGCATAATGAGCAAAGGCATCGTGGACACGCTCCATGCCTGCTCCATCCAGCCATGCCACGGCTCCGGTAGGCAGGAGGCTTCGGCAGGCAAGCCGCTTTGTCCACCCTACGAGTTAAAAGAGGTAACACCTTTGCGGTTTGGAATTACATTCCTAAATCCCTCCCGACCTCCCTTTTATAAAGGGAGGAGATAGGGCGTCCCGCTTTCCATCTGCGTTCGCAATTCGACAACGAGTCAAGACTTCCTTCAAAGAGCTACAAGGATGTTTCTGCGCACCCGAGGACCTTCAGGCAATCTTCCGGGTCGGGGACTGACCGATTAGCGCTGGAGAATTGACAGAGGTCGAGGGATCTGATACAAAGAGTGAAAAATTGGGTGCTGCCGTCGGCAATCGTATGCTTATTAACGGTCTCATAATAATGACGACATTGATTTGCAAAATCCCTCCCAACCTCCCTTTTCCAAAGGGAGGGGTTACCCCTCTTTGGCAAAGAGGGGCGTGGGGAGATTTTCCAATGGTGATGTCAATTCAATTTTGAGACCCTTTATAATAGAGAAATCCTCGGTGGCGCACACACATCATATGGAGGAGGTAGATATGGCAAATCTGAAAGGGAAAGTGGCGTTGGTGACGGGAGGGGGAAGTGGAATCGGCAGGGCGATCTGTCACCGCCTAGCAAAGGACAAGGCCAATATCGTCATCAATGATGTCGATATGAAAGGAATCGAAAAGGTCTCAAGAGAAGTGGGACGTCTCGGAGTGAAATGCCTTCCTGCCTGCGCAGACGTATCGGTGAAGGCATCCGTGGAGGAAATGGTCGTCCAGGTGATTAAGAAATGGAAAAGGATCGACGTCCTCGTGAACTGCGCCGGAATAGCCAGCATCATCCCTCTGCTCGACATTACGGAGGAGGAGTTCGACAGGGTTTACCGGGTGAATTTGAAGGGAGCATTTCTCTGCACCCGGACCGTTGCAAAAGAAATGGTGAGAACGGGAGGCGGAAGGATTATTAACGTATCTTCTCTCGCAGGGAGGAGGCCGGCCGAGTTCATGGTGGCTTACACGTGTGCAAAATTCGGTGTGATCGGGTTGACCCAAACAACGGCGTTGGAGCTGGGGAAATACGGGATCAGGTGTAATGCGGTTGCTCCGGGGTTCATCGATACACCCCTCTGGAAAGTGAGGGACAAGAGGATTGCCGAAATTCGAGGACTCAAAGAGATTAATACGCTGGAGATCGCCGTCAAAAGCGTTCCTTTGGGAAGAGCGGGGGCCCCTGAAGACGTTGCCAACGTAGTTTCCTTTCTGGCGGGCTCTGATTCGGATTACGTAAACGGACAGACGATTAATGTTTGCGGCGGTGTCCATTTCAATTGAGGATACTTACAGTCTCTCACCGCAGAGACGCAAAGGACGCAGAGGGATTTTTATTCTTGTGATCCAATCGCAAGAGGCGATTGGATCACAAACCCCATGCCTGCCTGCGCCCAAGGCTTCGGCAGACAGGCCTTCGGCAGCCGATTCAATGGCACAGGATTTGTAGGGGCAGGCTTTACGCCTGCCCTTGGGCGGGTGCAAGACCCGCCCCTACAGAAGAAACACATTCATATAGAGCAAAGGGCTCAAACAATCGCCTTCTCTGCGCACCCGGCGTCTGGCGGCGAAAATCTCATTTTCGGCAAGAGTGATGAACATAAGAGAATTTTTTGAAGGGCAAGTCAAGAGGAGTCCAGAAAAGGTCTATCTCTATTTTCAGGATCAAGAGATCACCAATAGGGAACTGGATCAAAGAGCCAATCAAGTCGCCAATGGAATGTTGGGATTCGGAATTCGGAAAGGGGATAAAATCTGTGTCCTTCTCGCAAACTCCCCGGAGTTTCTTTATATCTGGTTTGGATTGAACAAGATGAGCGCAGTCATGGTTCCCATCAATCTTTCTTTAAAGGAGAGGGAGATTGCCTATATTGTGAACCATTCAGAAGCAAAGGCAATCTTTGCAAAGAGTATCCATTATCCGCTCCTCGAAGGGGTGAAGAAGGACTGTCCGGATCTTCAGAGGATCATTACACTCGGTGATGCCATTCCAGGAGCCATCCATTTTGAATCATGGCTGGCGAGGCAGAAGGGGATTTTAGACCCTGTCGAGATCAACGAAGGCGATGATGCTGTCTATGTCTACACTTCGGGGACCACCGGAAGTCCGAAGGGGGTCATGCTCACTCACCGGAGTTATGTTCTTACGGGCCAATCCTATGCCCAAATGGTTGGCATCGAATCCAAAGACCGGGTGATGACCGCGAATCCCCTATTTCACATCAATGCACAGGCTTATTCGGTCATGGGAAGTATTGCCGGCGGAGCGAGCCTGGTCCTGATTGAAAAATTCAGCGCCTCCAGGCTGTGGGAGCAGGCCAGGGAATATCAGGCGACAAAACTTGTGCTCCTCCTTGCCCTGACTCACATCCTCTACAACCGGCCCGAATCCGAGAAAGATCGCGATCATTGTGTACGTACTGTGATAGCGGGTGGGGCGCCTCGCGGCCACTTCCGGGATTTCGAGAGACGGTTCGGAGTCAGGCTTCAAACGATCTACAGCCTGACCGAGTCGCCCCTGGCCATTATGAGTCCTGAAGCGGGTGAAGCGAAGGATGGAGGAATCGGCATCCCCATGCTTCACCCGGACCGCACACGTAAGAATGAAGTAAAGATCATTGATCCAGGAGAAGAAGAAGCTCCCCCCCATACAGTAGGGGAGATTGTGATTCGAAATGATGCCATGATGAGAGGCTACTTCAAGGATGAAGGACTGACTTCGGAAACAATTCGGGAGGGCTGGCTCCATACGGGGGACAGCGGGTACCGGGATGAGGAGGGATACTTTTTCTTTACTGGAAGGATGAAGGACATCATCCGAAGGAAGGGAGAGAATATATCGGCTCTGGATGTGGAAGGAGCGATTCTTCGCCACCCCAGGGTATTCGAAGCCGCTGTCATCGGAGTTCCGTCTCCATCGGGTTCGGGAGAAGAAGAGGTAAAGGCCTTTGTCGTCTTAAAGAGCGGAGAAGAGTTGGACTACGCTGAATTGATCGAATTCCTTTCCAGAGAGATGGCCCATTTCAAGGTCCCTCGCTACCTGGTGTACCGGTCCGATCTTCCCAAAAACGCAATGGGACGAGTCATGAAGCAAGTGCTGAAGCAGGAGAGACCTGACTTGACAAAAGACTGCTATGATCGGGAGATGAAGGCATGAAGACCTCCAGAGCCATGGTCCTGGAAGCACCTGAGAGAATGGTCTTGAAAGAATTTCCTCTTCCTGATATCGGGCCCGGGGAAGGGCTTCTCAGGGTCGAAATGGTTGGGGTGTGTGGTTCGGATGTCGGGATGTATCATGGGAAGGCTACCCGGGCACCCCGGCCCTATCCCATTATCATGGGACACGAAATCTTTGGAACGATCGCTGAGATGGGAGAGGAGGCATCCAAGAGACATCATATCAAAGCAGGAGATCGTGTCATCGTCGAATATGCCTTTGGCTGCGGGGAATGCTTCTCTTGTATGAATGGAGACTATATCCACTGTGAATCGTATTTGAACTATGGATCCATGGTCTCCTGTAAGGATCCACCCCACCTCTGGGGCGCCTATAGTGAGTATCTCTACCTTCCCCCGAGGGCAATGATCCACCGGGTCAGAGGAGATCTCCTGCCGGAAATCGGAGTCTTGATCTGTGCGGTCCTGGGGAACGCCATCCGGTGGCTTCGGATGGTCGGAGGAGTCTCTCCGGGGGATGTTGTCGTGATTCAGGGGCCTGGGCAGCAGGGATTAGCGGGTGTCATCGTAGCCAAGGAGGCTGGTGCAGAAAGGGTCATTGTTACGGGAATGACAAAAGACTCCGCTCGATTTAAACTGGCAAAGGTCTTTGGGGCAGATGAGATCATCGACATCGAGAAAGCGAATCCGGTAGAAGCGGTGAACGAGATCACGCGAGGAAGAATGGCCGATCTCGTCATGGATGTTACTGGAAATCCGAAAGGGGCTATGTCAGCCATCGACCTGGTGAAGAAGAAAGGGACCGTCATCCTTCCGGGCCTTTATGGAATGGATAAAGCGGTCCCTCTCGTTCTCGATAAGATCATCTACAAAGAAGTGAGGATTCAGGGAGTATTCAGCCACGACTTTCGATCGGTTGTTCCAGCCATCCAATTGGCCGAGTCTCGAAAATATCCTTTGGAGAAGATGGTCACCCATCGATTCCCTCTGGAGGATGCCGAGAAAGCGGTGAAGGTGGCAGCAGGAGAGATTGAGGGTGAGGATCCCATAAAAGTGGTCATCGTTCCCCACCCATCGTCCTGACTACCTATCTCTTTCCCATGCTTCCTCGTAGCGGCCATCCTCTGTTTCTTCTCCGCATCCACCCCTCTCCTGTCCGTTGATCCTCTTACGCTTCGTCACCGAAGATTACAGTCCTGTATCGATGGTAGAGGTAGGATGTGATCATGAGGATCAGTCCGAGGCCGATAAACGAAAAGATCCTGTAAAGCGTTTCAAGGAAGGACAGGTCGTAGATAAAGATCTTCAGGATCGTCAACCCGGAAAGGAGGATGGCAGCGATCCGTAGCCTCTGTATCCTGCGCCAGAAGCCCAGGATCAGGAGGGCAATGGCATAGAGAAGCCACGCCCCGGAAAGGGACGAACGTAATAGAGAGTCGAAGTGCTCAGGGCGAACGGTCGAAGGGCGAAGCGTGTCCACCATGTCTTTGGGGTCTGGAAGTGGACCTGTCGCCGATTAACTTGAAGCAACCCTTCCCATCGGGAGCGTTGCGAAATCTTGTCGACGTTAGAGCGGTTAGGGGTTAATGAATCTACGGATCGAATTGGATGGCATCGTGGATAGAATACACCCGAAGGAAGGAGGTGTCAAGAAATTCGTAGCAGAAAGATTTTTTGGACCCACCCCCACCTTGCTGCAGGGTTGACCGAACCGCGGGATTATGATACATCATAGCGGAGATTGTAATCTCCTTTGGCGTTTTTTTCAGAAGGTTGATGAATGCCGTAAGAGGAGAGGAGGAAAAGGATGAGCCTTTTTACCATTGATCGAGAGAGGTGTAAACGGGATGGAATCTGTGTCGAGGAATGCCCAATTCGAGTTATTGAAATCGAGAAGGAAGAGGATTTCCCTTCACCTGGGGAGAAGGCTGAGGAACTGTGCGTTAATTGCGGTCATTGTGTAACGGTCTGTCCTCACGGGGCCATTGCGCTTCGGACAATGGGTCCTGAAAGCTGCGCCCCGATAGAGGGAGAGCTACTCCCCGGTTTCAAGAATACGGAGCATTTGTTGAAATCCCGGCGTTCCATTCGTACCTATAAGGAAACACCTGTGGAACGGGAGACCCTGGCGAAGTTGATTGATCTTGCCCGTTATGCACCATCCGGCCACAACCGGCAGCCTGTGCATTGGATGGTGATCGAAGATACTGATGAAGTGAAGCGATTGGCCTCGTTGGTAGTCGATTGGATGAGAGTCATGTTGAAGGAGGAACCGGAGTTTGCCCTTTCGCTGCACTTTGATCGGACAGTGGACGTATGGGGGAAGGGGATAGACATGATCTTACGTGGCGCTCCCCACATCATCATAGCCTACGGGCTTAAGGATCTTGTCGCTGCACAGATGGCGAGCGTCATCGCTCTTGCGTACCTTGAAATTGCGGCATACAGCAGGGGGATTGGAGCTTGCTGGGCGGGGTATTTCGCCCGGGCGGCTGTTTCCTTTCCTCCTCTCATTCAGGCTCTCAAACTTCCAGAAGGTCAGCAGGTTTATGGAACCATGATGATCGGTTACCCGAAGTATCGCTATCATCGCATCCCCCTCAGGAACGAACCAGAGATCACCTGGCGCTGAGGAGGACTCTTCATTAAAAGTTTCCCGCCGGAATTTTTCACCCTCAGTTGCGAGAAGTTGACCTGATCACGGGATTATGCTAAATGGAAAAGATGGCTTTATTCGTTTTGAGCGAGGGATAATGGAGGCGCCCCGTTTGAAAGAGAGGGGTTCCTCTGGATTGGAAAAGGAGGAAATCGATGGATCCCAATAAGGCATGGATGATGGAAGAGCGATGCAAGAAGACAGTAGAAAAGCTGAAGGCCCATGACTTTGAGGCCGTTTTTGTAAAGACGAAGGAGGAGGCCTCGGCGGAGATCTGGAAATACGTGACTCCAAAAGCAAGGGTAGGAGTGGGAGGTTCTCTCAGCGTCCGCGAATTAGGAATTCTCAGCCAGATGGAGGCGAAAGGGAGTATCCTTCTCGATCACTGGAAACCGGGCCTTTCCAAAGAAGAGATCCTCGGGATTCGGAAGTCCCAGCCGAGTTGCGATCTTTTCCTGGGGAGTGTTAATGCCGTCACCCTGAACGGGGAACTGCTTAACATTGATGGAACAGGAAATCGGACCAATGCTTCCGTCTTCGGTCCTGGAAAGGTGATCCTTGTCGCAGGCTACAATAAAATCGTGGAGAATGTTCAGGAGGGAATCAACAGGATCAGAAATGTAGCTGCTCCCCTCAATGCAAGGCGTCTCAATGTGGATGTTCCATGTGCTAAGATCGGGAAATGCGTAGACTGCAATTCCCCGAACCGGATCTGTCGGGTTCTTGTCATCCACGAACGAAAGCCGATATTTACGGATATGCTGATCATCCTGGTGGGTGAGGAACTGGGATATTAAATTGCAGATAGCAGATCGCAGATTGCAGATTGAAAAATCTAAAATGTGAAATCTTAAATTCGAAATTGGGGGTATCGATATGGGAAAGATCAGAAGGGCGATTATCAGTGTTTCAGACAAGGCAGGAATTGTTCCATTTGCGAAGGAATTGGCACGGATGGGCGTGGAAATCCTCTCCACGGGTGGAACGGCGAAAGCGTTGAGGGAGCAAGGGGTTCCGGTAAAGGATATCTCGGAGTATACGGGATTTCCCGAAATGCTCGACGGAAGGGTGAAAACGCTTCATCCGAAGGTTCACGGAGGGCTTCTGGGGCAGAGATCGAAGAAGGAGCATGTCGAGAAGATGAATGAGCACGATATCCTTCCGATCGATCTCGTGGCCGTCAATCTTTATCCTTTTGAGGCAACGGTTGCAAAGGAGAATTGTACCCTCGAGGACGCGATTGAGAACATCGATATCGGTGGCCCCACGATGATTCGTGCCGCTGCCAAGAACTACCCGGATGTGACCGTCCTGGTCGATCCGACGGATTATGAAGGGGTGCTCACCGAGCTGAAAGAGAAGGGAGAGGTTTCTGTTGGGACGAACTTTCGGCTGGCGAAAAAGGTCTATCAGCATACGGCCCGTTATGACGGAGCCATCTCGAACTACCTGGGCCAGATCGAAGGGCAGAAGAAGGCCCATGAATTTCCGGAGACCTTTACCTTCCAGGTCAAGAAGGTGCAGGAACTGCGCTACGGGGAGAACCCTCACCAGAAGGCCGCTTTCTACCGTGAGTATTTTCAGACGGAGCCCTGCGTTTCCAACTCGGTCCAGATCCAGGGGAAAGAACTCTCCTTCAACAATCTCCTGGACGTGGATTCCGCTTTTGAGACGGTGAAGGAATTCGGTGAAATCGCAACCGTCATCATTAAGCATAACAATCCGTGCGGCGTGGCGACTTCGACCACTGGCCTGGCCGATTCGTACCGGAAGGCGAGGGATTGCGATCCCGTCTCAGCCTTCGGCGGCGTGGTGGGATTCAATCGAACAGTCGATAAAGAGACAGCAGAGGAGATGGCGAAGATCTTCCTCGAAGTCATCATTGCGCCGAGTTATGCTCCGGAGGCCCTGGAGGTCCTCAAGGCTCGGAAAGACCTTCGTATTCTCAAGTCGCCACCCCTCACCGCTTCCTATTTCCAGGGAGGCTTCGATATGAAGAAGGTCGTAGGTGGCCTTTTGCTTCAGGACCGCGATCTCGGTAAAGTACCGATGAAGGACTGGAAAGTGGTGACGAAGAGAAAACCCACGGAGGAGGAGTTGAAGGCGATGGCCTTTGGGTGGAGGGTGGCCAAGCATGTCAAGTCGAACGCCATCATCCTTGTCCGTGAGGACCGGACGATTGGAATCGGCGCAGGCCAGATGAGCCGGGTCGATTCGACCCGCCTTGCCGTGATGAAGGCTCAGTCTTCGACCAAGGGAACTGTCCTTGCTTCGGATGCCATGTTTCCATTCCGGGATGGAGTGGATACAGGGGCAGAGGCGGGTGCTGTGGCGATTATCCAGCCGGGAGGTTCGATTCGGGACGACGAGGTGATCACCGCGGCCGATGAGCATAACATCGCGATGGTGTTTACGGGAATGCGCCACTTTCGGCATTAAGAAAAGAGGAAATCCGAAATTCGAAGCACGAAACTCGAAACAAGCATGAATGTCCGAAACCGAAATGACCCAAACTCAGAGAATTCAGTTTCGTGACGGTTTGATTATCTTAAAGACCAATTGAGGTGAATGACAATGGTGGGACAGGCGTCTCGTCTGTCTCGAGAACGGTTTTAGGTCAATTTCCGTTGTGACATGACCTGTTTTCGAATTTTGAAATTTGACTTTTGGGAATTGTTTCGAATTTCGGATTTGAACCGGCTTCGTCGATACCCAACTGAGCTTTGAAAGAATACCAAGATCGGAGAGGGCAGAAAATATGAAAGTACTGGTGGTGGGAGGAGGAGGAAGAGAGCACGCTCTGGTGTGGAAGATTGTTCAGAGTCCGAAAGTATCGAAGGTTTACTGCGCTCCCGGAAATGCAGGGATCTCCGAGCAGGCTACGATCGTTCCCATCAAAGCGAACGCGATCGATGAGCTTCTCGAGTTCGCCTTGAAGGAGAAAATCGATCTGACGGTTGTGGGACCCGAGGAACCCCTGACCCGGGGCATTGTGGATCTTTTCGAGTCGAAAGGCCTCGCGATCTTTGGGCCGAGCAGGAAGGCCGCAGAGATCGAAGGAAGCAAGGCGTTTGCCAAGGAGATGATGAAAAAGTGCCACATCCCCACGGGCGATTACGAGGTCTTCGAGGATCCCGGAGAAGCGGAGGCTTATGTTCACAAGAAAGGCGCTCCGCTTGTTGTCAAGGCCGATGGTTTGGCAGCGGGAAAAGGGGTGATTATCTGTAAGACGGTTGAGGAAGCGATTCAGTGGGTCCGGCGGATCATGATCGATCGAATATTTGGGGAGGCAGGAAAGAGGTTGGTGGTTGAGGAATACCTTGTTGGAGAAGAGGCATCCTATATCGCCCTGACGGACGGAAAGGCGATTCTTCCCCTTGCATCGTCCCAGGATCACAAGGCGGTGTTTGACGGAGACGAAGGTCCCAACACCGGGGGGATGGGAGCCTATTCTCCTGCCCCCGTGGTTACGGATGAGGTCCATGAAAAAATCCTTGAGAAGATTCTTCGGCCCTTGATCCAGGGCATGGGAGAGAAAGGGAGACCTTACAAGGGCGTTCTCTATGCCGGGCTGATGATTGACAATGGCCATCCCAAGGTGTTGGAATTCAATGCCCGCTTTGGGGACCCGGAGACACAGCCCATGTTCATGCGCATGAAAGGAGATCTCGTCCCCATCCTGGAGGCCTGCATGAACGGCAGCCTCGGGCGTTGCAGTATCGAATGGGACCGTCGTGCCTCGGTCTGTGTGGTGATGGCTTCGAAAGGATATCCGGGAGATTATGAGAAAGGGAATGTGATCAAAGGGTTGAGGGAAGTCTCTCAGATTGAAGATGTTTTTGTATTCCATGCGGCGACGGCCCGAAAAGGTGATCATCTCGTCACCAGTGGAGGAAGGGTCTTAGGGGTGACAGGCCTGGGAGAGGACATTCCGGGAGCCATTGAGAAAACCTATCAGGCGGTAAAGAAGATCTCTTGGGAAGGTGTGCACTACCGAACGGACATCGGCCGCAAAGCCCTGTGCTTCTAAAGAACGCAGGGGTCAGAGATCAGAGGTCAGAAAGCAGAGAACAAAGAATAGAGAACAGAGGGTGGAAGGTGAAAACCCTTGGTTATAGATAGAATAGAGTAGGGTGGGCATTGCCCACCAAAGGCCCTATACCAAAAGCCAAGACGGAGGATGAATGAAAACCCACAAGATTGCTGTGATTCCCGGGGATGGAACCGGGCCGGAGGTCGTCCGGGAGGGGTTGAAGGTCCTGAAGGCGGCCTCGGACAAGTTTGCCTTCAAATATCAACTTGAGAATTATGACCTGGGCGGTGAGCGGTACCTGAGGACTGGGGAGACCCTTCCGGACTCGGTGCTTGACGAATTCAGAAAGATGGACGCCATGTATCTGGGAGCTATCGGCCATCCGGACATCCGGCCCGGCATATTGGAGAAGGGGATTTTGTTGAGAATACGGTTCGATCTCGATCAATACATCAATTTGAGACCCGTAAAGCTCTACCCGGGAGTGGAGACCCCCTTGAAAGATAAGGGACCGGAGGATATCGACTACGTCGTCGTCAGAGAAAATACGGAAGGGGCTTATATCGGAGCAGGAGGGTTCCTCAAAAAAGGAACTCCCGATGAGATCGCGATTCAGGAGGCGATCCATACCCGGAAGGGCGCAGAACGGTGCATCCGTTTTGCATTTGATCTTTGCCGCAAACGGAGCAAAAAGAAGAAGATAACTCTTTGCGGGAAAACCAATGTCTTCACCTATGCCTTTGACATGTGGGAGAGGACATTCTATGAGGTTGCAAAGGAATATAAGGAAATAACGACGGAGTATGCTCACGTCGATGCAACCTGTATGTGGATGGTGAAAAATCCGGAGTGGTTTGACGTGATCGTCACTGACAACATGTTCGGGGACATCATTACCGACCTGGCAGCCATAACGCAGGGGGGGTTGGGGATTGCCGCCGGCGGGAACATCAATCCGAAAGGCGTTTCTATGTTTGAGCCCATGGGGGGGTCTACTCCGAAATACACGGGAATGGGTGTTGTAAGCCCTCTCGCAGCCATCTGCGCATGCCAGATGATGCTCGAATTCCTGAGAGAGGAAAAGGCAGCGAGGGGGATAGAAGAAGCGGTGATGAAGGTCCTTGCCCGCGACGTAAAGAGCCTGACCGCCGGTAAGATGGGATATAGTACGTCTGAAGTAGGCGATCTGGTCGTGAAATATATTCTGGAAAAATGATAGTGCGGCGAAGCCGCAACGCAAGGAGAGCTTTTGATTTTTAACTGGTAACAGAGATTCTGCTGACAGCCGCAGTTTCGCTGTGGGCAGGATTAGCCTGCGAATAATGGCCGCCAAACAATGCACCCTAAGGGTTGCGGCCACAAGCCCATTTCAACAATAATTAGGAAATGTTTTACTCGGTACTGAGGTTCTGCATTTCCTCCCGTTTTTGCCTTGACAAATCCATTCTCAAATCACTAACTTATATTTGAGCGCTCTGCGCAATTCAGAAAAACAGCTCATGGCGCCCCACAGGATTAAAATTTCGGGAGAAAGGAGGAACTGCAATGGAAACGGAAAAAAACGGACGTTTTCAGTATCCTCGGAGCATTTTTCGTAGGAGGTATTCTCGGTGCGGCGGCTGGGATTCTGTTCGCCCCGAGGTCTGGAGAAGAGACGAGGAACGAGTTTAGGGGAGCAGCGGAGAAGACTCTGGAAGAGGCCAGCCATTTCTATTCAGAAGCTCGAGCCAAAGCCGATGCTGTTCTTGAAGACGCGAGGCGCAAGGCGGATGAATTGAGGGGAGAAGCTGAACGTCAGCTCCAGGAAGCCCGCCAGAGGGTCGGCACGATAGTGGGGGGAATCGGGAAGAGACCGGAGAAGGGTCCTGCAGATTCTATCTCCATCGAATCTACGGAAGAGATTATGGGTGGGATGGCATAGGCCAAGAATTGACCTTGAAACAGGGCGACTGCTGTGGCCTGGGGAAAACGGGGAGGTCGGCCATTATCCCAGGCTGCAAATATCGAAAGAGAAAGAGGAGGCGACAATGAATAAGCATGTTCTTCTTATGGTAAGCTTGATTGTACTTTTCTTTTCCGTCAGCGCAAATGCAAAGGTCGTCACACAAACGGTTGAATACAAACACGGTGAGGTCGCTCTGGAAGGCTATATGGCCTACGACGATGCTGTGAAGGGGAATCGTCCCGGGGTGATCGTCGTCCACGAATGGTGGGGACTCAACTCTTACATCAAAAGGCGAGCGGAGCAATTGGCAGGACTTGGCTACGTGGCATTCGCCATTGACATGTATGGCAAGGGGGTCCGACCCAAGGATGCGAAGGAGGCAGGGGCGCTCGCAAATATTTACATGAGCGACCGCAAGCTCATGCGGGGTCGTGCCGAGGCAGCGCTCGATCTCTTCAGAAAGAATCCCCGGGTCGATGAGAAATTGATTGCTGCCATCGGGTACTGTTTCGGCGGCACCGTGGTTCTGGAGATGGCGAGGGGGGGAGTGGATCTCGCGGGAGTGGTGAGCTTCCACGGTGTCCTTGATACTCCGAACGTGGCGGACGCAAAAAATATCAAAGGGAAAATCCTGACCCTTCACGGAGCTGACGATCCTTTTGTAACGAGAGAACAGGTGACAGCCTTCTGGGACGAGATGCGCAAGGCAGGCGTAGACTGGCAGATGGTCATTTACGGTGGGGCAGTCCACAGCTTTACCAACCCCGATTCCGGAAATGATCCCTCCAAAGGCGTTGCCTACAATGAAAAGGCGGACACTCGTTCCTGGTCAGCGATGAGCGCTCTTTTCGAAGAGATCTTCGAGGAATAAGAACCGCCTTAAAAGCGAATCTCGGTTAGGGCAAAGGTCAGGAAGCCGGCCTGGTCCGTAGGGAACGGTTTCAAACCGTTCCCTACAGGGTGATGGCAAAAGATTGGAAGCTCCCCGACCTTACCTCTTACTAAGGAGTCCATAATAGAGGAGACATATTCTTCCAAGATCTCCGCTAACCCAAAGGTATTCACATAAGCCGTTCGTGCTGGTCATCGGAGCTGATATTACAGGAATTCCGGCATTCGAGTAGGGGAGGGTTTAAAACCCGTCCCTACGGTCATTATTTTCCAGCTCGGTCACTCAATTTGTGCTATAATGAGTGACATTGAGAAACAAAGGCCCCATGCCCGGAGGGCGCCCACGCCTGCGTGTTTAAACGTGCCTCCATCGCCGAAGCGGGGCAGAGACTCCGGCGTGCAGCACGAACCATGAGAATTCAATTTCTGGTTCATTTGGAGACTGGACCTTATTCATTAATCGGTGTAATCGTTTTTTGAATCTGCGTAATCATTTTCTAAGGAGGAGGGCAAATGGATAAAAGACGGATCGTGTTGATTCTTTTTGTTGCATTCGCAGTGACTCTTTTTTCTTCGTTTGCTTCAGCCGAGGACCAGAAAGCATCGGGAAATGAGGGGCTTAAGATTGTCGACGTCGTTGTTGTGAAGCCCATCAGCGCCGGGGTCAGTTTTCTTTCGACCGTCGTTTATATCGGCACTTTTCCTTTTACCTTCCTGGCGGGACAGTCCGAGCGAGCGGAAGAAGTCCTGGTTCAAGCCCCGTGGAGATTTACCCATGCCAGGGCCTTGGGCGAGATAAAACGCTATAGGGATGAGGTTCCTGAGATCGGCCCTCCGTCCCTTTCAAAACCCTCCACTTATTAGGCCTCTAAGTTCACTGCGTATGGCTTTTTGTTGAGAATTGCCCCAACGGCGCTGAGGCTTTTTGGTCTGTCGGCATCTCTCCGACAGACCAAAAAATGATCTTCCTCTTTGCGTTCTCTGCGTCTCTACGGTGAAAGTAAGGTATTTTTGCAGCCTAAGGCAGATCTTCCGAAAGAATACCTTTCTTAACATAGACGGGGCGGGCGATCTTCCTCAAATAGGGGAGCTTCCTTGCGAACAGGATCGCACCCAGAATACAGATCATTCCGCCGATCAAGATGGTGTTGGGTGCTCCAATGTTACTGGCCAAGGTACCTGCTAAAATGCTCCCGAAAGGGACCATCCCTATGAATGCCATGGCGTAGAGGCTCATCACCCGGCCTCGTTTGTCTTCTTCCACAATTGTCTGAAGGATGGTGTTACTCGATGCCATTTGTACCATCATCCCGAATCCCGTGAAGAGCATAAAGAAGAGAGAAAGCAGGAATACTCGCGAAATAGAAAATCCGATGAGGCCGATGCCGAAGACAGTTGAAGCAATCACAATGATCCGGCCCAGTCCCAAAACGCTTTTTCTGGACGCCAGATAGAGCGTTCCCGTGAGGGCTCCCACGCCGGTTGCACCGAGAAGAAAGCCGAACGCTTCAGGACCGCGATGGAAAATCTTCTGGACGAAGACCGGCATGAGCACCGTATAGGGCACCCCCATTAAGCTTATCAGGGCAAGGAGGAGCAACACCGAGCGGATCGGAGGAAACCCGAAAGCATAGGAGAATCCTTCCTTTAAGCCCTCTATGACGTGAGAATTCGGGGCTTCCTTTTCCCGGGGCCGGATCTTCATGGCCAGCAGGGCCGCGATGACAGCGATAAAGCTTATCCCGTTAAGAAGAAAACACAACCCTTCACCGAGGGCTGCGATGAGGATCCCCGCAATGGAAGGTCCCATCAGACGGGCGCCGTTCACAATGGAGGAGTTGAGTGCAATGGCGTTTCCCAGGTCCTCCCTTTTTTCAACCATATCGGGTACGAACGACTGTCGTGTCGGGATGTCGACCGCGTTGACAAGCCCTAAAAACAAGCTCAGGATGACGATGTGCCAGACAGCAACCCTGTTTGTGAGAACGAGCAGCGCGAGGATCATTGCTTGAACCATCGATAACACCTGAGTGACGATGATCATGCGATGGCGGTTCCATCGGTCAGCCAGCACTCCGGCGAAGGGTGCCAGAAGAAACGTGGGAAGCCTGCTTGTAAATCCGACAAGGCCCAATAGCATGGCTGAGCCCGTCAACCGGTATACGAGCCAGTTGAGGGCGATCTGCTGCATCCATGTCCCGATGAGCGAAATGCTCTGGCCCCCGAAGAAGAGCCGGTAATTTCTGTTTCTCAACGCACGAAAAACAAACCGGAATGCATTTGCCATGGTCAGCTACCGCAGAACGGATAGGCTTATATTATTTATAACCCGAATTTGTTACCGGTGGAACAGGTCGACGGGAACGGTCTTTGGAAGGATCCATTTAAAAAGGGATTCCACGGCTGCGAAACCCCTCGGTGATTTTATGGAGCGGGCAACGGGATTTGAACCCGCGACCCTCGGCTTGGGAATACGAAAACGGCAATTTTTCTAACCCCTTGGAATTGGTCTGGTTTCCCGTAACTGCTTAATAATTAACCTCAAAATACGCTTCCATCTATTCCAGTCTATTCCATCTATTCCGGTCATTTTGAGTCGGTTCTGTCACAAATCTGTCACAGCGACCATCCGGGTCACGGACCGTGGCTCACCCCCTGACACGTTTCCCCCTGCCTCGCACCAAATTTCTCTCGTTTGGAACCAGCAGCCGGTTCCAGCAATAGAGGTAATGGAGTGTCTCGATATGACATGACCGGACACGATGCCATGACATGAAGGGAGTACAATAATGGAAACCACGAATTCACCTAACGAGAAACGGAAAAGGAGGAACGGAAATGGAAAAGGAATCAGAAATCAAAGAGATCAAATCAGACTGCGTGGGACATGAAGAAGGGAAGGTAATTAGCATGGAAAAGATGAAGACAAAGGAAATCATCGTTAAAGAACCTTTTAAATCCCTGTTTCCAATTGATCCTGATACTCTGGAAAATATCAGAGACCATATGAGGCTTCACGGCTTTGACCCATCACAGCCGTTAATTCTTTGGAATGGGGTTATTGTGGACGGGCATACGAGACTCGAAGCGGCTTTATTGGAGGGCATTGAGGAAGTTCCCGTTTGCAAGAAGGAATTTGCGAACGAAGACGAGGCCATCGAATATGCTATCCACAATCAGACAGACAGACGGAATTTGAAGGACGGAGATATTCTCGGCCTGGTTGAGAAGTTGGACAGAAGGTATAGAATCGGAAGGCCCAAAATTACATCAACTGAGGTATTTTGGAAAGGTCCTGAGGCGTTTGAAAAACTTCGGCGAGCTCGGATGAAAGAATTCCTTGCCTCCGCAAGAGATGCATGCCAAAAAAAATCCACCGGAAGGACCTCCACTGGAAGAACCTCCACAAGAACAGCCGAAGTGATCGGGATATGCATCTCCAAGGTGGAGAGAGCCAGAACCATCCTCGACCGAGCATCCCTTTCCCCAACCAATGAAAAATTCAAACAGGGGGTCCTAAAGGGTGAACTGACCATCCATAAAGCCTACACCCAGGTGATGAAAAAATCCAATTCACCCGCATTGGAATTCGGGAAGGCATCTGAGTCAGGGAAATTTTTTCTTCAGTCAGGAATTTATTTAACCCTTAAAGGACATGATAATGATTGGTCAGAACGATTTCTCCGTGGAATCGATTGGATGATCATGGGTCCAGGGCAAGCTCCTGATATTGAGAATTTTCCGGACAATTCGCGCCTCTATTTCCCAATATGGAAGGGTGCCTCGGCTAAAGATGGTGCTACCAAGGAAACGACGCCCGAGGAATGGAATAAATTCTTGGAGCCTCTCAAAATGATGCAGAGGGGGAAAAGCCCTTCGGCTGAGACGGAGGTATGTGCGCGTGGGAAGGAAAATCAACAAGGGGAGGCGTCCCCCCCAAATACCCCAAGTGAAGTAATTGATTTGCGGGGTGGCCAGTCCGTAATAAGAATTTCAAAAAACGAATCAATCCTCGGGTCAGATCCAGAAGCTCCATCCATGGAGTATGTAGACAAGCCAAGGATTTCACAAAGCAATTTTTCGAAACGAGTGAAAGGAACGCTGTTCTCATAGGAACCTCCCATGAGGGAGCGGGCAAATGGCGCAACATTCTTAAGGACGGCGGGACGGCGGTCCCCAAATAAAGGAATGCGTGTTGAACGGTGGTGGTTAGCCACCTCAGCGATGAAGACACACAAAACATTCCTGTTCCTGGGAAAAGCGATGAACCTCATCACTTTCCTTATATAACTATAGTGACGGGCTAAATCACCACAAAACTTCGAAAGGAGGTGGTTAAAATGGAGAAAGATTTCCTGACGGCAAGAGATTTGGCGGCACTATTCAGCGTAACCCCCGGGACAATAGGAAGCTGGAGACGCCGGGGCATCCTCCCGTATTTGAGGATCGGGAAGACAGTAAGGTTCTTGCGGTCGGACATATCGGAGTGCCTGAAGAGGTCCAAAAGAGATGAGATTCAATCTTTATGAAAGCGACAATAAAATGAGGGTCGAACATTCATAGATGGCAACGCCTGCCAGCCCTTTCCTCGCAGGCCGAGTGGACCTCGTAAAATCGCACCTCCGGGTGGGTAAGCAACGATGATATGAAAAGGAGACATAAGATGAAAATGTCAAAATCAAAGTTTAGAAAGGGAAAGTTCATATGTCTACACCAGAGGTTAAAAGAGTAAAAGGGATTTACGACGTATTTCTCGCCTCGTATCTCCGAACCCACAACTTCAAGATAGTTACCACCCGGAAGACCAACCCTTACCATCTTGAAATCTGCTTCGAATTAACTCCCGAGTTGGAACAGGCTATTACCGATTACTTCGCCAAGACTGACAAGACGCACGCACTGAGTTTTGCCGAGCATTACCGCTCCCTTCGGGCCATGATCCAGGCCCTCAAGTTCGGGAATTCGGAAGGAGGGGAACGGTGATGAAAATCAAAAATTATCTCAAGACCGTTGACTTCCTGAAGCACCTCTTTAGGCATTGCGGGAGTGAGAACATGGTCAATTATAGATTTCTTCCCCACCGTGAACCGGACCCAGCAAATGAATTCCGATTCCTTCCAAAGATTGATTCTGCACCAGGGCTGCTCAATCGGCACAACAGCCAAAATATGTATTTTGGGGTTGCCCTAAGAGGCAGGTTTGATGGATCGAAGGATGGCATTTCACTTATCCCGGCGGTATGGTTGGACCACGATAATGTGACCCCAGAGGTGGAGGAAGCGATAAGAGGTTTTTCTCTCCCACCCTCAATAGTAATCCAAAGTAGTGGTCCCATGAAGCGTCATTTCTATTGGGTCCTTAACATTCCGTTGGGCAAGGAACATATCCCAAAGGTGGAAAGTATCAACAGGAGGTTAGCCAGTTACTTTAACGGTGATCCTCAGGCATGTGATGCCAGCCGCATAATGAGATTACCCAATACCCTAAATGTGAAGTATGACCCGCCCATTCTCTCCGAAGTCTTGGAGATGAATGATAAGGAATATAACATCTCCGATTTTGAATCTGCGTTGCCTCCCATCCCGAAAAATGACACACCATCTTCAACACCCCAATCCGATTGGAAAGACCATGTTCTTCCTGGTGTGGAAGAAGGGGAGAGAAATTCAGCAGCCACCAAATTAGCGGGTAGGCTCATTTCCAAAGGGTTATCAAGACAGGAAGTCCTCGATGCCCTCACCGGATGGAATCAGCGGAATACCCCTCCACTGGAAATTGAGAAACTGGAGACCGTTGTGGAGAGTGTTTTCAGGACCCATGAAAGAAACCATCCCGGTGAACTGACGCAGGACAAGGGGAAAGTCACTGGGAAAGATGGGAAATCCTCAAAGTTCACCCTGAAGAGAATCACCTTTCAAGAAATCCTTGAATACCCGGAAACTCGCTACATGATTGATAAGATTCTGGTGAAAGGGTGGGTTCATATTCTTGGTGGTTATTCCGGAGTCGGAAAGTCAATCGTTGCATTGTCCATCATTAAATCAGTCATGGACGGGAGCCCGTTATGGAAAAAGTATCCCGTCAACGAAACGGGACCGGTAATGCTAATAGATGAAGAAACCCCCGCCTCACTTTTGAGAGACCGAATGACGAGCATCCGATTCAAATTGGGTGACCCAATCTACATCTATCATTTTCAAAATATTAAGATGGATATTCCTTTGTACCTCAATGCTTTGACTGAAGAGATACACGAGATCAAACCCAAATTGGTAGTGATAGACAGCCTGATCCGTGTTCACAACAGGAAGGAACAGGATGCCAGCGAAATGGCTCGGGTGATGGACTCCATAAGAAAGATTGCCAATCTTGGCCCGGCAATCCTGCCTATTCATCACCATAAAAAGGGTGAAGGACCTTTATCCCAAATGCTGAGGGGTTCATCTGACATCGTTGGGGGAATTGATATTGAATACTCCTTAACCAGAAAGTCGAAGAATGATCCCATCGTTTTCCAGAGTGTCAAGACACGGGTCGAGGAATTCAAACCCATTAACCTGAAAATGGTCATTGACCATGATGAGGTTACGGACCGAGATAAGGTCACTGGTGTTGTCTACCAAGGTAGGATGGGAGATGAGATTCTTGACGTGGTGAAAGAGATCTTGAGTGAGAAGGATGGGCTGGACGTTAAGGAGATCACGAAAGCTGCTCACGAAAAAGGATACGATGAATCCGAATCAACCATAAGAAGGATTCTATCTGATCACGATGGGAAGGAATTCCGTAGCGAAGAGGTGAAAGTGGGGAAGGTGAAAAAGAATATCTATCGTCTCTCCCAGGGATGAGATTAACGGTTTTCAGTTTTCACCTTATAGGGAATATATTTGAAAAGCGTTGGTCCAAAGAAGAGGATCAACGCTTTTCATCATTCCTTTAAAATAATATTGATGAAAAGCGTAAAATCAAATAAATATAACCACTTGGTGACGGTTTTCAAAATACTTTTCTATAGGGATGAAAACTGAAAAGCGTCGAATAAAAGGTAGAAATTGACGCTTTTCACCGGAAATGGAATATGATGGATAAAAACCTTCCTCTCCTTCCTGTGGAACGCTTGACTTAACTCCGGCCACTCAGGGGAACTTGTCATCCCACCGTCCTCGACAGGATGAGGTCTCTGAAGCACCAAGGACAGATCCTACCCCTCCCCACGTTTCCTAAAAAATCCATTGACTTTGCCCCCTCGATTCCATAGGATAGGGGCAGGTCTGGGCCATCCCCGAAGCACTTGACCCCGGAGGACGGACGCTTCTCCTTTCCGACATTGCTCTCTTTGCTCGTTTGGTAAGAGACAGATGCCTTGACGAGAGCGTAAAAATAGAATCGAGGGACAAGATCGCAGAAAGGATAACATTGCTTCACGAAGTCATTGACCTGGGACTCGAAAGCCTGATTAGGCAATCGGAGGGACTATGAGCTGAACTAACCAAGGAGATATGAAGTGAAATGTAAATATATTTTTCCTATCAAGGGTGATGTCAAATTCCCCCATACCGTAAGATTCGAAAAGGGAAATCAAACCTTTGAATTTAGGTCCCACAAAGGATTCATAACAGATTTATTCGTGACGATTTCAAATTTTCCTGACAGTGCTCTCCCCAGCATTACCCAGTTGAAGGATGGGAAGATAAAAGCTTCTATATTAATACCCCCAGATCCTTTTTGGGAGGATCTCGTCTCAGACGTTAGAACCATGGAAGGGGCTTTATGCATTTGGGGAGTCAGGGAAATCAATGTAGACAACAGCACTGTTGAATGGATACCAGAGACTGACCTCGAAAAGGAAACCCTCCAAATGTTTTCGTTTTCTACATCAAGAAGCGCACAGTCGCCTGACAGGATACCGCAGGCTCACATGGATTTGATAATCCGCTCGGTCCTCGCTGTGCCAGATCTTCGAGATTTAGAGATACCTATGAATTTTTACCGCCGTGGCCGTTTGGACGCATTGGAGGATAGATTCATTGACGCTATTTATGACTTGTACTTTGTTCTTGAAACGCTCTACGGTAATGGGAAATTCAAAAAGGCGCAAATCCACTCTGAGTTTTGCTCTTCATCAGAGATGATGAGTGGACTTGATCATATTAGAAAGGACATTGATCCCCGCATTCAATCACATCCTGATCTACTCGCAGAGTTTACCCAGAATTTCTTGAAGAAGACGAATGAGCAAATAGTAGAGCATTTGATAGATGTGCGGGGCTTTTTACATCACCACACCTTGAGTAGAAAGGGCATTTGGCATCCTGCAATGCAGAGAAAGTATGAGGTAGATGCTGTTGTCCTGCTATCCTTGTGCCATCATATTTTATCGACGAAGGTAATCGGAGTACTCTTTAAAGAGAACAGGATGAAGGAGTTCGCTGGTACGCTTGTACTTGCAGACGATGGTCGTAGAATAAATTGGACAGGCTATGAGCGCTTCTAAATGCTACAACGACGATTCGTGAACTCATGTAAAGGCGGTATTCCTCTCAGCAGTCGAGATATTAGTGAAGCGAAGAAATGGCTTGGGTTGATTAGTTTATCGGCGACGATCTGACCCCTCCCTGCTTTTGGGATTGGTCGAGTCATCCAGGATTCCCGCTTGAGAGCGCGAAAACCTGGTTAAAGCAACTTTTAGGTTGGGTTTCGCCCGCCTGCATCCTCTTTATTCCGAGTCCTTGCATGTAGCCCCCGATAAACCATTTTAACCGGTTGATATCATAAGGGTATTTATTCAACAATGCGGCCTAAAAAACGCTATTTTTCACTTGACAATTACTGCACAGTAGTATATTATAAGAGCGTATGTTAATGCTTCATATGCCTTGAAAGTTTATAGACGTTTTATGAGGGAATTGCGGGTCGTTAAACCGAAAAAACGCAGAACCATTGCGAAGGGTCAGGGGACAGAAGGAGCCGAAAGGCTCTTTTCTTGTTTTTAGGGAATGGGAATCGAGATGAAGGGAGGTGTCGTGGTTAAGAAGGAGGTAAAAAAATGGGTGAGGACGACCAAAAACGGAAAGGAGGAAAATGTATGAAGAAAAACGAGAAGAAGGACCAGAAAACAGAGAAGATGACGAAGACGGTGAAGAAGGTGGAGAAAGCGGAGACAGTGAAGAAAGCGAAGACTTGGGATCGGTCGGCGGCGGCTAAGAAAGCCTGGATTACGATTCGGGCGAAAAAAGCGGCAGGAACGGCGGAGGTAAAAGATGGTAGTAAAGATAATGTTTAGCGATTTGGTCGATGAGAAGAAGGAGGAGGTCCTAAAGGAGTTCGGGATAGAAAGGCCGGAGGAGATGAATATGGACCTCCTCCCTTTGGCGATAATTGAAAAAGATACGGAAACCGAAAAATAGCTTATCCGAATATAAGGGAAGGAAATACCAGTGGTTAAACCTCAATTAAACAGTAAATAAACGGAGGAAAATGAGATGAAAGTAGCGCTATATTCCAGGGTTTCCACCCAGGACCAATCAGTAGAAATGCAGGTTGCGGATCTTCGGCGATATTGTGAACAACGAGGTTTTGAGATTTACCGAGAATACAGCGACCAAGGGATCTCAGGAACCAAAGACCGAAGACCTTCCCTGGATGAATTAATGCAGGACGCTCGAAAGCGAAAGTTCGATGCCGTCATATGTTGGAGATTCGATAGATTTGCCCGAAGCACTAAACACCTGATTACGGCCCTCGAAGAGTTCAGACATTTGGGCGTTGAATTTGTTTCCTTCCAAGAGGGCATCGATACCGCTTCGCCATTGGGAAAAGCGGTTTTCGTTATCATTGCTGCCATAGGCGAACTCGAACGAAATATCCTGATGGAGAGGGTCAGGGCAGGTTTAAAACGAGCGAAGGAAGCCGGCATAATCCTGGGCAGGCCCAAAAGGCTGGACCTGAACGTGGAGGAGATCCAGGAAATGAGAGGAAAAGGATTGTCCCTGCGGCAGATCGGAAAGGTGATAAGGGCTTCTCCGGCCAGTGTTTTTAAAACCCTGCGAAATTCGGGGGTAGAAAACCCCGTAAAACAGGCCATTTAGAGGACGGAAATCGATGTTTATTATAGTAATATATAATAAACAGGTATATGAATTATGCATACGTGTTAATCATCAACAAAACGGTCAAAGAAACAGCCGGGTAGGGAGGCACTATGGATATCGAAGAAACGGGAGAAGGGGTTGAAGCGGTGCAGTTAAAAGCGTTAACGACAACGTATCTGAAGGCCCTCGAAGAATTAAAGCATGTCCAACCCGGAGTAAGAAAGAGCGAACTCAAGAAATCTATCGATGACCTGAGAGAGAAGGTCGCCTGGAGTTTTCTCGACTTCGGAAAGTATGAAGAAGGCTTAGCCCTTTATAGATTAATCCCGTGGCGCACTCATGCGAAGGATAAATACATCGGCATGTCCCGAGCTTTGACGGAGATGAGGCGCTACGATGAAGCCCGGAGGCTTCTGGAAAAGGCATTAAACAAGTATCCGGAGTCTGCTATGCTCTGGGCCGGAATGGGCACATTCTACGATCATACGGGAGATGCCGTTGAAGCGTTGAAATGTTACGAGACTGCGCTCAGGTTTGCCCCGGATAATCCAGTTATGCTTTTCAATGAAGCCCATGTTTTGATGCAATTGGGGTCTCATCAAGACGCACTCGAAATCATGCAAGATCTTGTCGAGAAATACCCCGAAGACCCAAGGTATCTTTCAGGGCGGGGATATTGTGCGTTAGAGACAGGGTATATGGAGGATGCACTTCGGTCTTATCAGAAAGCCATGGAGATCTGGAAGCGTAACCCAACGGTGTATCCGGGTCTCTGTATTTTCAGTGGACTCTGCTGTGCGTATCTGGGATTCCGGATGCAGAAAGAAGCCGTCGAAGTTGCGGTCGAAGGGCTCAGAATCTTCCCGGATCAAGATTCGATCCTGTATTACAACGCAGCAGTAGCATTTTACGAAATTGGCTGGCGTCAGGAAGCAAGACAAGTTCTTCAAAAAGGTCTGGAGAAGTTCCCTGCCGATGAAGATCTGAAGAACTTCCTCAAGCGGATTGAAGACGATATGGATGACCCCAATGGAGGAGGAAAATCCCCCCTGCTTGGCATAGTCCTCCTCATAGCCATGCTTCGGAAAAAGATGAGAAGAAGATAAGAACCACCCGATGGGAGAAGGCCCGACCGATGGGACGCCAGGGCCGTCCCATCTTCACCATCAGCGGTTAAATCGTCCTGAACAGTATTTAGTTCTAAAGACAATATCAAATCAAGTCTTGATTAACGAGTACACCTACAAGTCTTGCTTTGGAACGATTCTGGGGTTCAACGATTACGGTTGAAAATCAGGAATTTCAATTGAATAGTTGAAAATCATATCGAAACATTCTCGGTGCCTGAAAACAGGACATCTATAGCAGAAACCGTAACCATTGTTAAATGTGTGCGCGTCAAAACTCTGACTGATGGATTGAACAAAAGGGGGGTGACCGAAGTCACCGCCCTGCTTCCCCTTATTTCAGTATGACTGGCACAACAGTCAGGGTATACGTGATGTCCTGGACCCAGGGCCCCGGAAACTCCGCGTGAATGTTCAGTGTGTGTGTGCCTGGTGTCAACGGGCTGAGGAACACATAATAGCCATCATCTACGGCAGGGGAATATATGCCTGCCGGACAATAGGGGTCGTCACCATAAATAAGAAAATTGACCGCAAAGACTACGGACTGTTCGCGTTGCATCCTGAGCGGTTTCCCATCCAATGAGGCCGATTTGTTGAATGCCTGATTAACGTTCGAAGCGTTGTAAGCGCGCATCGCCGCGACAGTAAAACTACCTTCGCACAAGGTAGGCGGCGCGTTAAAGTACATAGAGTTTACGACCGGGAAAAAGAGCGGCATGCCTTGAGGTACAGAGCAGTCACGTGTAACCGAATCGTCCCACCAGTTCGCCAGGAACCACACATCACCGTGCTGCCCCACGCCACAGTATTCACCAGTTTCGTCATATAGCGGGCTCACGTACCCCGGGATTGAAAGTGCCCATTTCCACCACTCGGCTGCCAACTGCTCGTAGGAATAACCCCACACGGGGGAAAGCGCTGCGCTTGGTGAGACGGTGCCAAGCATGATCGCACAGACTACTGCCATTGCCAGGATTAAGCTTTGCCCATATTTTCTTATACTCATCGTCATTCCCTCCTCTGCTTGCAGCCCTTCTTACGGCTGCATTGCAAGACATTTCATAGATGTCCACCTTGTTTGAATACAGCCACGACTTCACGTTCAAACATGCCGAAACGCCTCTTACTGTTGCATCACCTCCTTTTTAATCGTTTTGGCTTTTCTCTCACCACCTCCTTCAAGGGAACCCGCCGGAACAAAAAAGATCCATTTCGTACTCGGTCCAACCCCTCCCATCCGCCCTAATTGGATGGAGACCCGATTTTTGCCACATTTTGTATCGACTTCGTTTTTTCAACCCTCCCTCACGCGGGGTTCGGCTTCATCGGGGCTAATTTTGCAAGCATATTTACTTGCGGAAGGCCCTTAAAATATGCTTAGAGGCCAGGTGGAAATAGGGGTTACATTTTTCGTGGGAACTCAAGATCTCCAAATGGAAATTCTGAAGGTCTTTCTCCATCTACCACCCTCCTTGGAAACGGAAAGTTCTATTCGGATCGGTGAATTAATGATATCAAAAGTGATAATTATGTCAATACCAAAAATGAGCTTGTGAAAAGTTTTCTCTTAAACAATATCGATTGAAATATTGAATCGCAGGATTACTTTAGAGATCACGACTTCAGGAAGTACTCTACTCCTTTTCAGGTGCCTTGTCAAATCTCGATTACCTTTCTTCTTGGCAAACCCCTAAGAATCATGCAAGTCCTCGATATTGCTTAATTTTATGTTGAAAATGGACTCCGGATTTGGTAAAATAGGGGAAAGGAAAGAGGTGAAGATAAGTGGGGAAGAGGTCAAAGATAGCATGGACCGATTCAACCTGGAACCCGGTGACAGGATGTTCGAGGGTCAGCCTCGGATGTCTGAATTGTTATGCCCTTCCTCTTGCAGAACGGCTAAAGGCAATGGGTCTTCCGAGCTATCAAAACGGGTCAAGACTCACCATCCATGAAAACCTTGTGGATCTCCCCTTGAAGTGGAAAAGCCCTCGGACCATTTTCGTTAACTCCATGAGCGATCTCTTTCATGAGGAGGTCCCTGACGATTTTATCTTCCAGGTATTCGATACCATGCACCGGGCCGACTGGCATTTTTATCAAATCTTAACCAAGAGGTCAGAGCAACTTCTGAAGCTCGATCCCCGATTAAGGTGGGGTCCCCATATCCTGATGGGAGTAACGGTTGAAGATTCGGACTACCTTTCCCGAATCGACGACCTTAGAAAGACCCATGCCGTTACCAAATTCATTTCTTTTGAACCCCTCTTAGGACCCATTCCGAACCTTGACCTTGAAGGAATCCATTGGGTAATCGTGGGTGGCGAATCCGGAAAACGAGCGAGGCCCATGCAACCAGAATGGGCCTTGGAGATAAGGGACCAATGCCTATCGGCAAAAATCCCTTTCTTTTTCAAGCAGATGGGCGGGAGGGATAAAGAGAAAGGAGGGCGATTCCTGGACGGAATCATTTATGAAGAAAGACCGGAGGTGCTAAGCAAAAATGAAAACCACTGCCATAACATTCACTATGAATTACGAAAACTATGTTAAGGAAATCGAAGCGGTGGTAAGGCCGGAATTCAAGCCTATCATTCAGCAAATGCTGGAAATCGACCCGCATGATTTAATCACTCCCGAATCATATTTCCAGAGCGAAGCCCATGCCGAGGGATTTGTCTGGCGGCTATTCATAAAGAAAGCCCAAAAGGAAGGGTTGATATGAGTAACCAATTGAGACAGGTCTTGAGGAGTCAGATTCGAAGGGACCATCCCTTTTGACTTTCTCCATAAAATAATATATCATAATTCCATACACAAATCCCCCTCATGGAATGGAGTCCCCATGAAGAAGCCAAAAGGGAAACCGAAACGCTCTCGAATATCGACCATATCGGAGAAGATTCTTGATATCTTTCGGAAGAAGGGTGGGGTTTACGGGATAGCCAGCAGGAATAAGCTACAAGGGACGAATCTTTACGAGAGGATTCGAAGATGTGACAATGCCCTCGAAAGAATCCAAAGCCTTCTTAGGCTTGTCGGTCATGAACTTAAATGGCAAATTGTGGAAGTCGGAAAGAAGAAGAAAGACAAGGGGAAGAAGGGGTGACCTGACCATCCTGGATAGTGTTTTAATGGTGATATTATGCGGTTAAACCATGATACTTTTCGAAGTCCATATTATTTTTCATTGGGCGGGGATTCGAGCGGGGTTAAACCTCAGATTTTGGAGAATGTGTCGTGGTTGTCTGCAATCTACATCGAGATACATTGTGTCCTTTCGGTAAGCTTGCCTGAAATCTGTTGGGCGCGGTGTTATCATCGGTTATCCGAAGAGACGAGGAGGAGAACCGATGCGAGAAACCGTGACCAACATCACCCTGCCGAGCGTAAGAGCCCCCCTTGAAGTCGTCCGCGCCCGTGACATTGGAGTTAAAACACGCTCCAATTCTTCCGGGCAATTTGCCATCTACCCCACAGGCTCATTGTCTCCCTCGCCAGTTTCGGAACTTTTGGGCAATGTCCCAGGAGGTTGGGGACAAGGTTCTATAGGTATCCGGTTTCTGATGGTTTTAACGACCCCTCTTATTGAAGAGCGCGTGCGAGCCCATAAGATCAAGAGGTATGCTCCCATGATAATCCCAATAACCCCGATGAATACGAAGACAGTCTTGACGGTCTGGTTTGTAAAGGTTGCGGTAGCAAGACAGCCAACGCTTGTGAAGGCGATTGACAACAGAAAAATCGAGAAATTGAGTTGAATGCTCGCCGGTGAGCCTTTTTCGAGTAAGTCGAGTTCACTGTCTTTGATTTCGTAAAGATCAATCGATTCAACTCGACCATGACGAATGCGGGGTCCCGTTTGACCGCTTTGTTCACTGGGAAGATTTCCAGTCATAGGTTCTTTTTAAGCCATTCGCTATTTTTTTCGCCGTAGATATTGACCCATGCCCCTTCTGTGCCGGACCTAACAACGAAGAGTCGTTCACCGGAATTTATAACTTCCTTAAGGTAGGTGACAATCTCCATAGCGGTTTTTTCCGTCATAATTGCCCAGCAGTAGTTATGTATTGGGCAGTAGTAACCATAGGTTTTAAGACGCTCCGCTACTTTTTCCCGAGAGGCATCCGAATGGCTTTCAAAGGTAACTACGTAGGTTTTCATAAGTCAATCCGAATAAAGTCTAAGATCCCTCAATATCCAAAAAGCGACCTACATCTTTGGAGATAATCTGAAAACGATTAATTTAGAAAAATCTACACTTTTCCGTCAATGTTGTCAAGAAGTTTCTGTGTCGGTGCCAAGTTTTTCGGTAGGTAACCTCCTCTACGGCTTCAGATTGTCATAGGTCCTCCCGTCAAGCTTGCTTCACCTCCCCATAATGACGATTGGGTAATCGAAAACTTCAGAGAGAAAGGCTCCGCCCCCCCTCACCTCCACAACCCGCTCGTCTCTTCTCTCGCCTCCCGGTACGCCTTTCGGAATCTCTCCTCATGCTTCACATTGGGAGGGACCGTCAAAACATTGGCATATCCCCCCCCTGGATTATCAACTCATTCAACATCTTTGGACATTAATGAGTCCCATCCACACCTGCACCCTCAACCGCGAACCAGGTGATTTCAGATGTCAAAATCAGACATGAAATCCGAGGTTCGCGGAAACGGGAGCGTAAGTTATGGCTGCCCTTTGACAATTCATGGTGACAGTCGCAAGTGACTGCAAGAAATCAGTTTGATTGAAACATACTCTACGGAATACAGATCAATTTCACGGGCAGTCGCAAGTGACTGCAAGAAATCAGTTTGATTGAAACTTTACACCGCAATGAGGACACTTTGCAGAATAAGTCGCAAGTGACTGCAAGAAATCAGTTTGATTGAAACAACGTGGTTACGTTGAGAAGCGGCACCAATGCACGTCGCAAGTGACTGCAAGAAATCAGTTTGATTGAAACCTGAGCGCCAACTCAGGGGGGGTATCTCCTACCGTCGCAAGTGACTGCAAGAAATCAGTTTGATTGAAACTCCGGGGTCCTACTCCGTATAGGGGATGCCTAAGTCGCAAGTGACTGCAAGAAATCAGTTATGATTGCAGAAATAAATTAGGCTCACATCCTGTCTTTCGACTTGTCCGAGGGTTCATTTCCGGAGCACAGTGATGTGCCAGGGAAACAGCAAGAGCCGGGACTGCCCTATCCCGGAGTGCCCTTCAGACGGATGCTCTTTTCAACCGGAACTGATTTACATTCATGAATTGTCAAAGAACAGGTATTATTTATCTTTTATCACCAAAGGTTTAGTTATGTCAACATTTTTAATGGAGAAATGCGAGTTATGAAGGGTGTTCTTTGTATCCCTGCAACGTCCTTAAGCCTTGCCTTCTTAAAATCCGCACTCTGGTCAAAATTCCTGACGAACCATTTTTTCCCATTTTTGTAGCAAACTACGCAGCCCGGTGTCAACGATACGTAACTGTGGAAACCGCATTCAGACAAATAATTCTCGACCTGACCCATCCATTCGCCGGGGGAGTAGCCCGTCCCAAGGATTTTCCCATTAAGGATTCCCTCTGGTAAAGGCTTAAACATAGCCCCCTCTGGTTTCAAGGAGGAATCTTGTTTAATGAAAGCCAGGTAGGGCCTATCTGTGTCTGGTTCTCCCGATGGTTTCTTTGGGTATGCCAGAATGACTCCCCGATTCGCAGGCTGTGTCATATAGCGGTGGCCTACCTTCCCGGTTTGTTTATCTATCCTTGACAGATCAATTTTCCCCCTTACGCCCGTATCAAACATTTTTATGCCGATGACTGCCGGGATAGCGGTTTCTTCGCTTGTGAATTTTTCGAGGTCCCCTTTCCGGGCCTGATCTCCTGGGTGATTCGAGAACGAAGAATTATTTATACTGTTTTGCACGGACTGGCGGAGCCACTTTTTCATGGTCTCTGCCACAGAGCCACCTGGGTTTTCACTGTTTGCGGATGCCGCCATAACCCTTTTCAGAGCCGGATGATGAATCCGCTCAATTATATTTTTTACCTTTTGGACATTGGATTCCTTCTTCAGCGAGTTATAGAGATCGACTGCGGCGGTTCTTTTCGTCGGCATTTGTGCTTTTTGTGACCACCCATAAGGGTCCTGCTTGTGAGTCATACGGTCCTTCTGGTTCCAAGACATCTTATCCAGTTCAATTTCCACATACCCATTTCCATCCACCTTCTCAAACCCGTCCACATAAGAACCGTGACAAGGAATCTCCGGAATTCCATTCCTTCCGGTTTTAGGCGCACTCTCCTGCACCGAGAGAGACCATCTCTTGACGAGAGATACGGGGATACTCAGGGCTTCCAGGGGACTGGGACTCGGAAGGTCTGAAGCGAGCAGCATAGCATCAATGGCATGGTTCGCCGTATTTCCCTCTTCTTTTTCCTCGACTTTGCTGAAAGCCGGGTAGGAAATGGTCCGATAAAGATTGATGTGCCGACCACTTCGGAATAGAATTTCTGGCATCTTCTCTTGACGTTTAATGAGTTTTGACGTGAGGTATCGAGCGAAAGGCCGGGGGCTTCTCTGGGTTTGCACAATCTCGGAAAACTGTTTCGCTATCAGGGAAAGGTAACGTTCCACCTCCCAAGATCTTTCGGGGTCACGCATGAGATTTAGCACCCCTTTTTTAATCGTATGGAAGAGGTGCATTGGCCGACTTTTAGAGATCTTCTGAAGGTAATGGGAGTAGGCTTCATATGCCTTATCATCGATGCGCAGAAGGGAAGTTGAAATTGGCCGCTTCCCCTTTAGGTCAGAATTACATTTCGGACACGCCGGAACAATATTGAGATAACTGTCGAAGAAAAAATCCGCCCGTGGAAGGATGTGGTCCCTATCGATAAGGGCAGCCGATTCGCACCCGCAATACGCACACATCCCGGCAAATTCTTCTTTCAACATTTCGGCAGTGCTTGAAAACCCATGCATAGGTCCATGCTGATACATCTCCTCCACGAATTGATCGGAAGCGTTTTGGATATTCTTTCTGCTGCCCGCCAAGAGGTCAAAGGCTGTCCGCTCCACCACAATCCTGTCAATTCCTTCAGGTGCAAGAGGAAACACTCTCGCCTCAAGATACCGCCAGATTTTCTGGTATACTATTTGCTCCCTGCGAGAGATGATATCCGAATCAGAGATGGTTCTCTTAAATGGGGCCGCCTTCCCGGAAAGGACTGTCTGGATATAGGCTTTACTGTGTTCCCGGCAGTAGCGGTTTCTCCCACCGCTATTTTCCATGATGTTCAAGATCCCTGCTTCGATATACTTCCAGGCCCTATCCCGTTCTTCTTCATCCACGTCGGGCTTGAAAAAGTCAGCCTTGATTTCCCTCAAAACCTTTCGGGCATTCTTACGCAGAGCCTTTTTCTCCTCTTTGGCTCCTTCTCCTGAAGCGGCCCGGATACGCCTTCCAAGAGTATCCAGTTCCGATATATCCGTTTCAATTGTCCCCATTCGGGCAGGTTCACCTTTAAGATTTTCCTGAACCGCATTAAGCAGCGATTGGGCGATAGGGTCGCCAAGGGCATTATCCCTCCGGGGAGTCACTTTGTCGCAACCTTCCCAGGCACAACGACTTGCCCCCCTGTTGTCGATCCTTATCAATCGGATTTCCTGGAAGGGATCACCACGGCGATTTAGTATCTTTTCACAGGCATTAAGGGCATCTTGAAATTGCGAAGAATCAGGAAGAATGGTCTTGAGTTCATCCGTGAGATTTCTAAAAAACTCCTCTCTCGTAAACCGATACGTGAGTTGATTATCTCCTTTTTCGGATTCTACGGTTTCCCCATCATCGAAGAGCGACTTGTAGCCCCTTCTTTTGCAGAAGCCGACTATCAGGTTAACATCTTCTTCTTTTATTCCGAGCGACAGGAACCTGTTCCGAAGATTCCGAAGACGATGTCTCTTCGTCTTCCTCGTTCTTCTCAACCGTCGGATGCCAGCACGGGTTTCAACCTTATCCCTCAGCCTTCTCGCATCGATTTTGATCGTTCCGGCGAATAAAGGCTCATTGCCCTCGCCGGTGTTCCTCACCAGTGCGATACCGATATTGGATGAGCCGTAATCTATTCCGAGTGTAATCATTGTGAAGTCTTTCCTAAAAAGACTCCTGTAATTCTTCCCGAGAGAAGACGGTTAGCAATCAGCCGGATGGTTGAATTCTACGCATTTTTCGGTGTCCGGTCAATAGAAAAATTATGTGGAGCCGGTCGAGCCCTCCTTCCGAAAAGCATCAAGGATTTCCTCCGATATGGATTTCTACTCTGCCAATGAACCTTTCCGGCATGGAGATGCATCACTTGCGGTAAGATTGTCGATAAGGTGATCCCGGAGAATCGCCAATCCCAGAAAGCAGGATTGCCGGGGGAAAAGGAAGAATTCACACCACCATATCTCCCATAATCCCCCTCCTGGCAAATTAGCAGCAATTTCCGCCAGTTATATCCCTTGTTTTCCAGTTTAAAAACCCTCTAAAACGAATTTATAAGCGCTCTTTCCCCCCTGGCCTATAAATCAATTGCCCTCCGGCACAGAGGGGCCTTAAAAGATGAATTTTAGGGTTTGGGAGAATACTGGCGTGAAGGCCCAAAAGGTTCAGGGGTAGGACTTTTGGAGAAGACCCAAAAGAGGGAGGGCGTGGAGCCCAGGATAGGGGAGGGGTTGGTTTGAACGTAAAAAAAGTTGCTTGACAAAAAATCTTTCTTTGGATAAAATTAGTTTATCCTACCTTCTATGAGATGATATCCTGGACAATCCGCTTTTTGTCCGCCTGAATGAAATCAAAATGAGATGAGCCAAGATTCAAGGGCATGGATTTTGTGGGGGTCCCTCTGATCCCACTTTTTCCCATTCCCTTCATCTCGCGTCGCTCTTTGACAACTGAATATGCCGTTGACCCCACGGGCTGAGGGTTCCCTCAAGCCGAGGTCCCCTCGGTAACCAAGGGCGCGGTTGCTTTGTAGATTTGGAGCAAAGTAATCTTTTGTGCAGAACGAAGTGGCGAAGTTGCCCATGAGGCGACAAATGTTCCCTTCTCCTGCGGAAGGGGACAGGTGCGCCATATGGCAAAGGAGTTTTACAGCCTCGAAGAATTGTCAGAGTATCTCGCCGTAAAGAAATCTACCTTCATATTCCAGGGTCGAAGCAAAAGAGATCCCCCATCACCGACTTGGCAGGCTCATCCGGTTTAAGATCACTGAAATCGAAGAATGGCTGCGATCAAACAAGGTGGAGCCTGTTGATCCGCAAAAGAGGGCGAAGGAGATCATAAAGTCAATCTCTGGAAATGGAAAGACAGGCGTTGACGCTATCATTCGAAAGGCTATTGACGAAGGGAAGAGGAAAGATTACGGTAAGGGCAACGGGAAACCGGACCTCAAGGGCCTCAGAAAGGAGGTATCCGATGGGTCTTTATAAGAGAGGCTCGGTTTGGTGGATGAGTTTTATTGTCAAAGGGAAACGGATTAGACGATCAACTGAAACGACTGGTAAAAAGCTGGCCCAAAGAATTCATGACAAAATAGGGGGGAAGATCGCGGAAGGCAAGTGGTTTGATAAGCTACCCGGGGAAACTTTGAGTTTTAAAGAATTGATGGCAAGGTATATGAACGAGCATTCTCCTAAAAAATCACCAAAGCAGCACATTAGGGACAAAAGTAGTCTCGGACATCTGCTACCATATTTAGGGGATTACGTCTTGCCCGACATCACAACCGACAAAGTCAGTTCATACAAGCAGAAGAGATGGGAAGAAGGTGCCTCTCCAGGGACAATCAACCGAGAACTGGTTTTGTTGAAACATGCTTTTTCAATGGCCTGTGGAGAATGGAGGCTGTTAAAGGAAAACTTTGTCAAAGCGGTGAGGTTAGAGAAGGAACCTCCGGGAAGGGTGAGGTATCTCAGCGATGAAGAATTTGAAGAGCTTCACAATGCCTGCTCTGATTGGCTAAAGCCAATTGTAATGACGGCCAGACACACGGGCATGAGAAGAGAAAATATCTTGTCCTTGGAATGGGAACAAGTTGATTTGTTTCGAAAGGTCATCCTCCTCGAACACACCAAAAATAATGAGAGGCTTGAAATCCCGATCAACGATACGCTTCTGGAGCTTTTCAAAAGACTCTCCAAGGTGAGGCACATCAGGTCATCCTATGTCTTTTGTAGAACCGATGGAAAACGATATGTGGAAATTAAGAGAGCATTCCAGAAGGCCTTGAGAACGGCTGGAATAGAGAACTTCAGATTTCATGATCTCCGTCACTGCTATGCATCCGCGTTGATTCAAAATGGAGTGGATCTGTATACGGTCCAAAGGCTACTTGGACATAAGGATAGCAGGATGACTCAGAGGTATGCGCATCTGGCTCCAGAGAATTTGAGGGACGCCGTTCTAAAGTTGGACAAGAAGGAAATGGGGAAAAGTCCAGTCACAAATCAGTCACAATCGGGGTCTTAAATGGTTGGCTTTTCAGGAGGGAATATCTTGAAAATTATTGAATTTTCAATAGGTTATATGGAGCGGGCAACGGGATTTGAACCCGCGACCCTCGGCTTGGGAAGCCGATGCTCTACCAGCTGAGCTATGCCCGCTTTGGAGAAAGAATCAAACCAGAAAGAACAACAACAAAAATAATAGAAAAGGACCGGAGTTGTCAAGGGCAGGGGCAGCCTTTTCACAGCACGATCAGCTCCTTGGGAAGATAGGTCAGGATCTCAGCCCCGCCGGCAGTGACCAGGACCATGTCTTCCAATCGGACTCCCCCCCAGTCAGGAATGTAGATCCCGGGCTCAATTGTAAAAACCATTCCCTCCTCGACAACCCCTTTATTCTCCCCGTTTACACCGGGTTCTTCATGGACCGCAAGCCCTACACCATGACCTAATCCATGGCCAAAATAGTCCCCGTATCCACAACCCCTGATGTAATTTCTTGCAATCGCGTCCACTTCGTTGATCGGGATTCCCGGTCGAACCCCCTCGATCGCCTTGTCGTGGGCATCCTTGACGACCTGATGAACCCTCTTCTGTTCGGGAGAAGGCTGGCCCAAGACGGCAGTGCATGTTTCATCAGAATGGTAGCCCTGAAACCTGGAGCCAAAATCGACGAGGAGGAGATCCCCCTTCTCGATTCGCTTTGTGCTCGCCTTTCCATGGGGAAGGGCTGACCGCTTCCCGGAGGCGATAATGGTGTCAAAGGCTACGGCATCGGCTCCCTTCTTTTTCATGAAACACTCCATTTCAAAGGCGACTTCGCTTTCCACAGCGCCTTCCCTCATCAGGTCGAGGATATGCCGAAGGGCCTTTGTGGAGATATCGATCGCTGCTTTCATAAGAGACAGTTCCTGAGCATCCTTTAAAACCCTCAATCCCTTTATCTCCTCTTCCAGAGGGATGAGCTCTCCCTGACCTGCAAGTCTCCCTCCCAAAGATTGATAAAACGAGAAAGTGAGAGAGGTGGATTCAAACCCGATATGCTTCCGATCGAACTCCAGCAGGAGAGTTGCGATGCCTTCTATTTTTTTCTTGTAGTGAACGATCCGGGATTCCTTGACCTCCTGCTCTGCCTGTGTCCAATACCGGGAATCGCAGAGGAAGAAAGACTCTCCCGGCGTGAGGACGAGAGCACCATCACTTCCGGTGAAACCGCAGAGATACCGGATATTTTCAAGGCTACTGAAAATGATGGCATCGAGGTTACGAGATCGGAGTATTGCCCGAACAGATGCCCGTCTTGTTTCGTGAAGGATAGGGGACATTATTTTTTCCTTTGCTCTTGAATGTTGGAGAGCCACTTTTGAAGGATGCGAATTCTCTCTTCTTCTGACAGAACAGAGGAAGCCTCTACCGGCTCCGGATGATTCGAGAGGCCAAGGCGCTCGCTCACCTCTTTTAACCTCTCTTGAACTTCCTGGTTGAACGGGTCTTTTTCCGAGAGGGCCTTGAGAATCTGATAGGCTTCTCGAAGATGGCCTTGCTTTAAATAGATCTCAGCGAGTGTTTTTGTCACCATCGGTTCCACGGCTCATCCACCCGTACCATTTCAATTCCAAATTAGAAAATAATCCTTAAAAAGTCAAGAAATTTGAAGAGAAAGAAGTCATGCCTTAGATTTACGGGGTCACATAGGGTGGGGTCCCGGTTTTACCGGGGGCCTGCTGAAGGGCGACCCAAGTCGCCCCTGCCCGTTCGCATCGCAATCGAATACCCAAAACCGAGGCATTCGAACCCCCCATAAAAAGTGTTGACATAGAACGTCTTATACAATAATATTGAAAGGCTCTTAAATTTCGAATGGGGGAGTAGCCATGGAAAAAAAGTATCTGTTTTCGCCCGGTCCGACGATGTTGCCACCAGAAGTTCTTCTGAAGATGGCGGAACCGATCATGCACCACCGGGAACCGGAATTTGAGAGGGTTTTCGAGGAGATCCGGGAGGGCTTAAAGTACCTTTTCCAGACAAAGAACGAGGTCCTGGTTTTCACCTCCTCCGGAACGGGCGCAATGGAGGGATCTGTAAGTAATCTCCTATCGAAAGGGGATAAGGCGATCGTTGTCCGGGGAGGCAAGTTCGGGGAACGGTGGGGAGAGATCTGTAAGGCCTATGGAGTTGAGTTTATTCCCATCGATGTAGAATGGGGTCGGGCCGTGGATGTGAAACGGATCGCGGAGATCCTCGGATCGGATCCGACCATCCGGGCTGTCTATACCCAGGCGAGCGAGACGTCGACAGGTGTAAAGCATCCCATTCGAGAGATCGCCGAGATTGTTAAGAGATTTGAGAATACGGTGATCGTTGTGGATGCGATTACAGGGATCGGCGTATTCAGCATCCCCATGGACGAATGGGGGGTCGATGTCGTGGTCAGCGGTTCCCAGAAGGCGCTGATGCTTCCCCCCGGGCTTGCTTTTGCTGCGCTCTCTGATAAGGCCTGGAAGTTTGCAGAACGGTCGAATCTGCCGAAATACTATTTTGACTTCAAGAAGGAATTGAAGTCTTCGAAAAAAAACCAGAGTGCCTACACACCGGCGATTTCCCTCTTCGTCGGTTTGAGGGAATCCCTCCGTATGATTCGGCAGGAGGGTCTGGAAGCTGTCTTTCGTCGGCACGAGAGATTGGCCGAAGCTACCCGTGCAGCAGTGAGAGCCATCGGCCTTGAACTCTATGCGCCCCATTCACCCAGTAACGCCCTCACCGCCGTCAAGATTCCGGAGGGTATTGACGGGGAAAAATTAAGGAATCTCTTCTTTGAGAAGTTCGGAATTACGGTTGCAGAAGGCCAGGACCGGGCAAAAGGCAAGATTATTCGGATTGCTCACCTGGGCTATTATGAGAGGTTGGATATGGTGGTGGTGATCTCAGCCCTCGAAATGCTCTTAAAGGAGATGGGTTATCCGTTTGAACTGGGAAAGGGAGTGAAGGCAGCGGAGGAGGTCCTCATGAAATAGGTTACTTGGGTTACTTGAGTTGCTCGGGTTGCTCGGGTTTTGACTCAATAACCTTATAACCCTATAACTCGATGAACCTAATGACCCAATGAACCCAAACGGAGTTGAGAATGGAAAAGATGACGAAAATACTGATCAGTGATCCTCTATCGAACAAGGGACTGGAGATTCTTGGGCGGGCCGAGAATGTGAAATATGACATCAAGACGGGCCTTCCTCCGGAGGAGCTCAAGAAGATCATTCCGGAGTATGATGCGATCATCGTCAGGAGTGAGACAAAATTGAAGGCCGATATCATTGAGGCGGCCGACCGGCTGAAAGTGATCGGTAGGGCAGGGATTGGACTGGATAACGTGGATCTCCCCGCAGCAACCAAGAAGGGCATTGTCGTGATGAATACGCCTCAGGAGAATGCCATTGCCGCTGCCGAACATACGATGGCCATGATGCTTGCGATCTCACGAAAGATCCCCCAGGCGACCGCCTCCATGAGGGGGGGCAAGTGGGAGAAAAAGAAGTTCATGGGGGTAGAGCTTTATACCAAGACCCTTGGGCTCGTCGGTATCGGTGTGATCGGGACGATCGTTGCCGACCGGGCGAGGGGCATGAAGATGAAGGTGATCGGTTACGATCCCTATCTCTCCAAGGAGGCAGCGGAGAAAAAAGGAGTGGAGTTGGTTTCGTTCGATGAGCTCCTGAGCCGTGCCGATTACATCACAGTTCATACCCCGCTCAATGATGAGACCCGGTATCTGATCGATAAGAACGCGTTTGCGAAGACCAAAAAGGGCGTGATCGTCATCAATTGCGCACGGGGTGGGATCATCAACGAGAAGGATCTTTACGATGCGATCAAGGAGGGAAGGGTTGCAGGGGCAGCATTGGATGTTTTCGAAAAAGAGCCGGCCGGTCCCAATCCGCTCTTTGAATTAGATGAGGTTATTTGTACCCCCCATCTTGGGGCTTCGACGGGAGAGGCCCAGGAGAATGTGGCCATTGCCATTGCCCAGAAGATCGTGGATTACCTAACGTTGGGAGAAGCCCCGAATGCGGTCAACATTCCACTGGTGAGCCCTGAGATTTTGCCGCTGCTGCGACCTTACCTCCGGCTGGGAGAGAAGTTGGGGAGCTTTCTGGGACAGATCTCGAACTATGCCATTGAAGAAGTCGTGATCGAGTATCAGGGCGAAGTGATCGAATACGGGACAAAACCGATCAAAAACTCCATCCTGAAAGGACTCCTTACTCCCTTTGTGGGTGAAACGGTCAACTTTGTCAATGCCCCGATTGTGGCTCAGGAAAGAGGGATAAGAATCGTAGAGTCCACCAGCGAGAAGGCTGAAGATTTCGCAAGTTTGATCGGCATTACGGCCCGAGCGAACTCGGAAGAGAACTATATTGCGGGGACCCTCTTCGGACGAAAGGAGCTTCGGGTCGTCAGGCTCAACGATCTTTTTATAGAAGCCGTCCCGGAAGGGCACATCGTGCTGGTGAACAATTATGACAAACCGGGGGTGATTGGGAATATTGGAAGGACTCTCGGGAGCCAGAATATCAATATAGCGACGATGCAGTTCTTCCGCAACCGAAAGGGAGGCAATGCCACCTCTCTGCTTCACCTGGATAGTCCCTTATCGCCTGGAATGGCTGATGAGATCCTGAAGCTGCCCAATATCATCTCTGTTCGTCAGGTTCACCTCTAATGAGCGGCCATTTCTCATGCCTGGCGGATGGCCGAAGAAATGATTGACAGGAAACACGGAGGGTTCATTTTAAATGTCTGGTATCGTGATTGTAGGAGCTCAGTGGGGGGATGAGGGTAAGGGAAAGATCGTTGATCTTTTAACCCAGTATACGGATGTGGTGGTACGATTTCATGGCGGCAATAATGCCGGTCATACCGTCTTGATTAGCGATGAGAAGTTCGTCTTTCACATCATGCCTTCGGGCATCCTGTATCAGAACAAGAGATGTATTATCGGGAATGGGGTTGTATTAGATCCGGCCGTGCTCATCCAAGAGATGAATGACGTTAAAAAAAGAGGCTATTTCAAGGATGACTCCCAGCTCCTGATCAGCGAGCAGGCTCACCTGATCCTTCCCTACCATCGGAGGATCGATGTGGCTCGAGAAAAGGTCTTCAAAATCGGGACCACGGGCCGGGGAATCGGGCCGGCCTATGAGGACAAGGTGGCTCGCTGCGGCATTCGAATGGTGGATCTTTTGGATGAGAAGGTGTTTCGGAAGAAGCTGGAGGAAAACCTCAAACAGAAGAACCTCTATCTGGTCCAAATCTTGAAGGAAGAGGGTTTCGAGGCTTCAGCGATTTATGATGAGTACATGGCCTACAAGAGGCAGCTTGAAAGATATGTGAAAGATACTTCGATCTTCCTCCACGAGGAGATCCAGAAGGGAAAGCATGTCCTCTTCGAAGGCGCTCAGGGCGCTTTATTAGATGTTGATTATGGCACCTATCCCTATGTGACGTCTTCCAATACGGTAGCCGGGAATGCGTGTGCAGGCTCTGGAATCGGCCCGACGCTCATCGGTTCGGTGTTGGGGGTGGCCAAGGCCTATACCACCCGAGTAGGAGAGGGACCGTTCCCGACAGAACTTAGAGATGAAGAGGGGGAGAAGATACGTCAAAAAGGCGGAGAATACGGGGCGACCACAGGGAGGCCGCGCAGGTGCGGCTGGTTTGATGCAGTCATCGTAAACCATGCGATCCGGATCAACGGCCTGCACGGATTGGTAATCACTAAGCTCGATGTCTTGAACGAATTCGATACGATTAAGATTTGTGTGGGATATCGATTGGGCGGTGAGACCTTCTACCATGTCCCATCGAACCTGGAGAAACTAAATGGTTCGCAGCCGGTCTATGAGGAATTGCCGGGATGGAGAACCGAAATAAGGGAGGTAAAGAATCTTTCCGATCTTCCGGGAAATGCACAACGCTACTTGAAGAGGATTGAAGAGCTCACCCGAACCAGGATCACGATGGTTTCAGTAGGGTCGGAAAGAAACGAAACGATAGGAGTTCAGAATCCTTTCCTGAACTGCTGAGATCAGATCTATCTCCGGCAGAGTTCGCCGAGATTGTCGAAAGTAAGATTTAAATTACTTCCTCAGTGTTCTTTACGACCCCCGTGAGAGACGGACCTCTTTTTGTCAGTCGTCGAAGGGTCACCGAAAATCTCAGTTTTTCCTTGACAATTCAGCCTCTTCCCTTTATTCTATTTAATTATCATCGGGCCGTTAACTCAGGAGGTAGAGTATCTGCCTTTTAAGCAGAGAGTCGCTGGTTCGAGTCCAGTACGGCCCACCATAAGGAAACGATTGGAGCACTGGAGAAATGGAGTACTGGAGTAATGGGTTAGAGTTTCTGTTAACCCATTATTCCATCATTCCAATATTCCATTATTCCGTTTTGATTTGTCCCCATCGTCTAGCCTGGCCAAGGACACTGGCCTTTCACGCCGGCAACACCGGTTCGAATCCGGTTGGGGACACCAGTTCTGTTACTGGGCCCTGACATCCGTCAGGGCTTTTCTTTTCGGGTTTTTTGCGTGTGATCATGGGGAGGGCAGAAGTTGACTCTATTACAGGCAGCGATACTCGGACTGGTTCAAGGTTTAGGAGAGTTTTTGCCCATCTCAAGCTCAGCACATTTGGTCTTGGTCCCGTGGCTTTTCGGGTGGGCAGATCCAGGACTTACGTTCGACGTTGCCTTGCATGTTGGCACACTGGTTGCCGTGGTCATCTATTTCTGGAAGGACTGGCGGCGACTCATTATCAAGGGCTTTACTGATCTCCGGAGCACGGAGGGTAGATTGTTTTGGTATCTTGTCGCTGCCAGTGTGCCAGGAGCAATTGGGGGATTCCTCCTGGAAAAAAAAGCTGAAACGATATTCAGATCGCCTACTCTAATCGCCATCATGCTCATATTGATGGGCATTCTTCTGTACTGGGCAGACCGGAGAAGCGCCAAGAATATTGATATTACCCAGATCACCTTTCGGTCCAGCTTATTGATTGGAGTATCACAAGCGGTGGCGATTATTCCAGGAGTTTCCCGCTCGGGCATTACGATGAGCACGGCATTGTTGATGGGGGTAACGGGCGAGGGCGCAGTCAGGTTTTCGTTCTTACTATCAACTCCCATTATCCTTGGCGCTGCCGTGCTTAAACTGCCGCACGTCATTTCAAATTCATCTTTAGTCTCCTTTAGCGTTATGGTAGGTATGTTCGCATCTTGCGTAACCGGCATTGCCAGTATCGGCTTTTTGCTCCGGTATGTTCAGACCAAGGATTTCTTACCATTCGTCTGGTACCGATTGATCTTGGGTGTTCTGGTCATTGGGTTTGCCATGATACGTTAGGCGGTATCACAGGGGTGAATCCCTCATTTTAAACCGGGAGGCACGGTATTTTTTGGAGGTGGGGTTTGCCCCCAACCTTTACTCTGCGGACAATTTATGTTATTGAAAGCTTGGAAGATTCTTTGAAAGTTTGCAGCTCAGACGACCTTTCTTCATTTCTATGGGATTCTCGCTCCGAACCAAAGGGAAACTGATCGCTCTTGCCTTGATCCTTACGGGGGTGCTTTGCCTTCTCCTCTATTACTATAACTCCCAGATTTGGAACCAGGTGATTAAACTTAACAATGCCCTTTACCATCCTCACAAGTTAAAGCGGATGATTTTATCCTATGGGGCCTACGCTCCGCTGGCGTACATGCTGCTCCAGGTCATTCAAGTCGTCGTCGCCCCGATTCCCGGCGGGGCCATCGAATTTCTGGGAGGCTATCTCTTCGGAGTAAAACTGGGGCTTCTTTATTCCATCATCGGCCTCTTTTTCGGTTCCTGGATGGCTTTTGCCCTGGCAAGGATATTCGAGAAGGTCGCTGTTGAAAAGTTCGTTTCTCCGAAAACAAGGAAGAAATTTGATTATCTGATCGGGCACGAGGGTGTTATCCTCAGTTTCGTCCTCTTTTTGATCCCGGGTTTCCCGAAGGATGCGCTCTGTTATATTTTGGGACTGACTCCCATGCATCTCGGCATCTTTCTGTTCATCTCCACAATCGGAAGGATACCCGGAACCCTGATCGCTTGTCTTCAGGGCGGTAAGGCCTTTGATAGCCAGTACGTCATGCTGTTCATCCTGTTTGGAGTGTCTTCACTGGTTATTCTGGTCTTTTATATCTATCATGATGAAATCCACCAATGGGTAAAGAAGAGGATGGGTGTGAAAAAAAAGGAGGACTGAAGGATGGGGGCTCTCCGGAAAGAAGGAGACAAGACCGTCGGGTCGTCTGATCTCGTGCTGATGCTCTATTCGAATCTTCTGCAGGAGATCTGGGAGGTTGTCTCCGCATTGATCGGTGAGGCGATATTGGCCCTGCTTCTGGCCTCGACCGTTCGAAAACTGGGAGACAAATATCCTTTCTTGACCTTCCTGAAGGTTTCGGAGGAAGGTGTCTCGTGGGAAGAATTGAGGGAGAATAGCAGGGGCCTCTATCCAACGGAGATTCATCGGGGTCTCCAGAGCCTCATCACCCATCTTTTTCATCTTTTTTCGGCTCTGGCAGAAGGGGTGATCAGCCGGGAACTCTTCCCGAAGGTCTTTCCGAAAGTCAGGGAGGCAGAGCGGATCATCTCCCAGAAATAAGGAACAGTCATGAGACTGATCTTCAAAAACCTGAACGTCCTTCGCTCGACCCTCAACGCGATCAGTATGAGTTTTGAGGTCAAAGAGATCATTGCATCAGCATGGACCAATCTGCCCAACCTCTTCGATTTTTCCTCATTTGGCGTTTTCCTGAAGGATGGTCTAACACTCTATCTCTACGAGGAGGAGTCCTGTCCGGTCTCATTCACCCAGGAGGTGACAAAGAACATGGTCAAGGTCTTCTCCATGCTGGGAGAAGAAACGATCAGCACAGATAAGATCAATCTTCAAGTTGAGAAAAGAAAATTCAGACCCGGGCAGATGGCAATGGACCCCCATGGTAGCCTGAAATCCCATCTGACGCTCCCCCTTGCCGTGGAGGGGGAGATGGTCGGCTCGATCTCCCTTAATAGTGACCAGGCCAATGCCTTTGATGCTCAAGATCTTCAATTCTTCTCCGTCATCGGATACCAGGTATCTTCAACGCTGAAGCACTTTCAGAGATTCAGTTCCATCAAGAACATTGCCATCTATGATACCTTGACCAACCTTTACAATCGGAGGTACTTTGAGGAGCGGTTCGGGTTGGAAGCGCAAAAATCTTTTTACAGTGGGGCCCCTCTTTCTCTGGTGATGGTGGATATCGATCACTTTAAGAAAGTGAACGATACCTTTGGACATACGGAGGGGGATAAGGTGCTCTGCGAGATTTCCTCTCTCCTGAAAACTTCCGTGCGAAAGAAGGATACGGTCGCGCGCTATGGCGGGGAGGAATTCATCCTGATCCTGCCAGAAGCTGGCATTGATGAGTCTTCCATGATTGCAGAGCGGGTCCGAAAGCTCATTGAATCCACTCCCTTCGATGTTGGGAAGGCTCGCATCAATCTCACCGTCAGTCTGGGGATTTCAAACTTTCCAGCCCACAGGCCCAGGTCGAAGGAAGACCTGATCAAGATGGCGGACCTTGCACTCTATGATGCAAAACGTTCCGGCCGAAACAAGGTCTGTATCTTTTTCCCGGGCCAGAAGTAAGGCTGCCTGGTGTTCACACGGTCAGGGTTCACCGTTCGGAGCTTCTCTGAACCCTTGAACCTTTGAGCCTCTGAACCTCGGATCCTTAAGACCCAAAAGAGAAGGCACACCCTAAAACAAGGTGTGCCTTCTCTTTTTGCTAAACATCGTTCGAAATTACTTCTTGGGTGCCTCCTTGGGTGCCTCAGCAGGTTTCTCTTTCTTCTCTGCCGGAGCAGCTGCCTTGGGTGCCGCCTTCGGTGCGGAGACCTTGACTGCTGCAGCGAGATTCTTGTCACCTTCCTTCTTGTAGTCGATGGCGACATTCATCCCGCCCTTCACGTCAGCAAGACCGATCGTGTCCTTGCCCTTGGTGATCTTCGTCTTGTCGTCCGTCGCAAAGGTCATGGATTCCTTCTTCCCTTTGACAATGATGGTCTTCGCCATCTCGTCAACTTTCTCCACCACACCCGAGAACTTCATGGGCTTCTCAACTGCCTTGGTTTTCTCCGGGGCCTTTGCCTTTTCCGGCGCAGGAGCTGCCGGAGCAGGGGCAGTAGCCGGAGCTGGCTTCGGCTGTGCCATGACTCCGGAAGCAAACGCTACCAATGTGAGGAGTGCTACGATTAGGGCCAACTTTTTCATTCAGTATCACCTCCTTTCATTTGAGATTTTTAACTCGCTCGAGAATTGCAACCATGTTCAGTTATTGTTAAAGCAAAAGTGATGCCAACGGATTCTAAAAATGGAAAACAATGTAACTATTTGATATGTTTAAATAAATAATAACTGAGAGGAGGGTGAGTTCGAGGGAGGAGTGTTTCTATATTCAACAGATTTTTGGGTTTGATGATTCACTTGCGCGTAACTATTTGAATTTAAATATGAAAGTGTGTTGCAAATTGCAACAGTGGAAATGATTGACTATTCCTTTTCGATGATTCGATAGAGGGTTGTTCGATCAATTCCCAGGATCTCGGCTGCTTTTGTCTTGTTTCCTCTGGTTTCCTTGAGGACCTTCAGCGCATAGCTTTTTTCCACATCTTTCAGTGACAGAGGCTTTTCTGCAGCCAGCCCTTCTCCCATTTTCAAGGGTTCCGTCCCTTCTGCAGAGACTGAATCGAGCAGCCTCTTCGGAAGGTCTTCAGGAAGGATAATAGGATGGGCCGTGAGGATGAGAGCCCGTTCGATGGTGTTTTCAAGTTCCCGGACATTTCCAGGCCACGAATATTGCATCAGGATTTCCAAGGCCTCAGGGGAGATATGAGAAATCAGTTTTCCATATTCCTCCGAAAACTTCTGGACGAAGTGACTCGCCAGAAGGGGAATATCATCCTTTCTCTCCCGAAGGGAGGGAAGCGTAATCGACACCACATTCAGCCTGTAAAAGAGGTCCTCGCGGAACTTGCCTTCCTTGATCAGTGGCTCCAGCTCCTGATTGGTTGCGGCGATAACCCGGACATCCACCTTGAGGCTCTCCGTTCCTCCGACTCTTTTGATCTCATGCTCCTGGAGGAATCTCAGGAGCTTCGCCTGAACTGAGAGGCTAATATTACTCACCTCGTCAAGGAAGAGAGTCCCTCCGTCTACCTCTTCGATCAGGCCCTTCTTGGCAAGGACCGCTCCGGTAAAGGCCCCCCGTACGTGGCCGAAGAGCTCCGTTTCAAGCAGTGTTTCCACGAGGGAGGCGCAATCGACCGGGAGAAAAGGCCGGTCATTTCGGGAGCTGTTATAGTGGAGAGAGCGGGCCACCAGCTCTTTTCCCGTACCGCTTTCTCCATAGAGGAGGACGGTGGATTTGGTATCCGCCACCTTCGCAATCGTCTTGTAAACCTGGAACATCTGGGGCGTTCTGCCGATCACATTCTTGAGCTGATACTTTCCCAGGAGTTCCTGTCGATAGAATTTGTTTTCGTTGAGAAGCCTTCTCTGATCAAGGGCTCTCTGGATGGTCAGCTTGATCTCATCGAGCTTAAAAGGCTTGCTGATGTAATCGAAAGCGCCCTCGCGAATGGCTTCGATGGCCGTCTCAATCGATCCGAAAGCCGTGATCAGGATCACCGTGGTATCGGGGGCGAATTTCTTGAAGGCCCGGAGGACTTCCAGACCATCCTTGTCTTCCATCCTCACGTCGGTAATAACGATATCGAAGAAGTTGTCCGTCCCCCTGGCGATGGCTTCTGTTCCTCCGAGGGCGACGGTCACGTCATAGCCTTCTTGCGAAAGCACTTCCTTTAGTAGATCGAGGGTGACGTGATCATCATCCACGACCAACAGATGGGCTCGGATGCGACTCAAAGGGTTCCTCTTTTGCTGGGGCTGGGATGGGTATAAAGACGGAGAAGGTGCTTCCCTTCCCCACTTCGCTTTCGAATTCCAGCCTCCCGGAGTGGTCCTTCATAATCTGATTACAGATGGCCAGCCCCAATCCCGTTCCTTCACCGAGCTTCTTTGTGGTGAAGAACGGATTGAAGATTCTTTTCTTCGATTCTTCGGTGATGCCGATCCCGGTATCCGTAAGAATGACTTCAACCCAGGCGGCGTTAGCCGAAGAATGCTGATCCTGAACCAGTTGGGTCTTGATCGTCAGCGTACCTCCCTGGGGCATGGCATCAGAGGCATTGGTGATCAGATTGAGAAAGAGGGCCTGGAGGTGCGTGGAGTCGCCCATAACAAGAGGGAGGTTGGAAGTGAAGAGTGTCGTAAGCCTCACGTTTTTCGCCAGGAGCCAGGGTTCACTTAAATGAACCAGCTCTTCCAGTACGCCATTCAAATCAAGGGGTTTTAGCTGAGGCTTCGGCTGCCGAGTAAAAGAGAGCAGGTTCTTGACCGAATCCGCGAGGCGGTCGAGTTGAGATTCGATCGTCTTCAACCGTTCCCGATCCCGGGGTTGGAGGTTTCCATCCTGAAGCATGAGTTCGAGATAACCGGAGATGGAGTTGAGAGGGGTCCCGATTTGGTGGGCCATCGTCGCTGCGACCTGCCCCAGGGCAGCCAGCTTTTCAGACTGGCTGAGCTGCCTTTGAGATTCGAAGAGGGCCTCGTTCAGAAGCTCCAGTTCGTCATACTTCTTTGCCAGTTCAGAAGTGGCAGCCTCGATCTTCTGAGTCAATTCTTCATTGAACCGATTCACCTGGGCCAGGAGATGAACGTTCTGGACATGGGTCTCCCGGATCGTTTTCAGCATCTGATTGAAGTTTCTCCCGAGCTCTCCCAGCTCGTCCCGGCTCTGGATGTGAGCCTCGGCCTCCAGGTCGCCTTTTTCAGCCCGGGACATGGCCTCCACCAGTTTCTGGATCGGGTTTCCGACCAGCTTGCGAAAAAACAGGGTAAGCGTAACCAGCACGATCAGGATGCTGGAGAAGGTAAAAATGATGGTACGATCCCTTTTTCTTCTCAGGTAAATCCTGGCCTCGTCGAGAGAACTGGTGACGCGAATGCCGCCGATGACCTTCTTGCCCGAATGGTAAGGAACAATGACCTCAATGACCTGTTCGTCTTCCATCTGATGGACATCAGAAATGGATTTGTCTCTTTTGATAAGCTTGATCTCCTCTTCTGAGATCTTTGTTTCGTTGTGAGGATTACTCCACTTTGAGGTGGAAGCGATCGTTTGCAATCCTGAAGGGGAGAATAGGAGCAGGTCGATCTCCATCAAAGTGGGTCGGCTCAGCAACCATTCCTCCAGTTCCTCCCTAATACGGCGAAGATTGTTTGCGTTCCTCGGGTCGGGGATCCCGAGATCGATCTGCTTTGCGATATAGAGATTTCGATTGCTGTAAAGGTCGATCTGATCCTTTCTTGCAAAATGGAAGTCGAGATAGCTGAAAAGAAAAAGGACGCCCACAACATTCGGAACGATGAGAAAGGTAATCTTGGTTTTCAGTCCGAAGGGCTTCCTGCGAAGCCATCGGCGGCTTTCCGCCTCAGCCCATTGGATGGGACGGGAGAAGGTATTTCGAAGAAGAGGGTTGCTCAATTTCATTACGGGCTCGGTTTCGGCGCAGCCGCGGTCCTTTTCCGTTCGATGATCTTCACGAGGATGACCCCGATCTCAAATAAAATATAGAGCGGTCCCCCCATTAAGGCCATGTTAAAGACGTCGGGAGTGGGCGTGACGACAGCGGCAACAATCGCAATGACCAGAATAGCATACCGTCGGTTTCGGGTCAGAAAGGCGGCGTTTACCACCTTGATGTAACTGAGGAGGGCGAGAATGAGGGGAAGCTCAAACGTGAGTCCGAAGCCGAAAATGAAAACCGTACAGAAGGAAACGTATCGTGATATGGAAATCATGGGTTTGATGTGGGCGGACTGGTACCCCAGGAGGAACTGGACCCCGAACGGCAGAGTAATAAAATAGCAAAAGAATGCTCCGAAGTAAAAGAGAAAAATAGCGGCCAAAAGGACAGGAGTCGCAGACCTCACCCCTTTGACCCGAAACATGGGAGCGAAGGCCCTCCAAATATGGTAGAAGATCAGAGGGATGGAAACGAAGAGACTTGCATAAATGGTAAACTTAAGAAAGGCAAGAAAGGACTCCGGAATGCCGAAGGCCACAAGGTCAATCTTTAGGGAAGTATTTCGGAGGTGACGGAGGACGTCCTTGGAGAACGGAAAGATGGCGATTCCTGATAGAACGAAAACGATGACTATCTGGAGGAGACCTTTTCGCAGTCTCGCAAGGGATTGAAAAATTTCCTGTCGATTCATACGGGTTTCTGAGCGTTTCCTCAAAACGGTTTCTGCTCAAATGTAACATAAAAGGATTGTTTCTGAAAGCATTTGATCTCGGGGTGCTTCATGAAATCGGATCCCCTCTTCTTCGCGCTTTTCAATCCCAAATGTGCAGTCTGAAATCCGCAATCACCTGGAACTCCGATATAAGGATCAAAAAAAATTGAAAAGTTTTAAAAAAGTTTTAGAGTTTGAGTTTTCGTATGTAGGTTGAGATGTCTTTCAGAATGGGGTCCCAGAGTTGCGAGGTGGCTTGCTGA
>Ga0209777_10000468_pt1 | contig 67124 bp, 63 predicted proteins | sample FrelakmetHBP12HB_FD_187147 | JGI IMG/M metagenome (GOLD analysis project Ga0209777, IMG submission 187147) | Freshwater lake sediment microbial communities from the University of Notre Dame, USA, for methane emissions studies -HBP12 HB (SPAdes)... | ecosystem: Environmental > Aquatic >...
GGTATCGGCTCGAGGATGCTCGTCCTTGTCGAACCACTTATCCGGGGTTTTTCTATCGCCTTTAATGAGTACGGGGACGATTTCATCTTTAAAATAGTTGTTGTCCATCGCCATCTTGGTTCTCATCTGGCTCTGGTAAGCGAATTCATCGGAGGCTTCGCGGGGAATGTTGTACATGACCTGGAGATTTTCCGCCGTCATGCCCATGCTCATGTTATCTTCTCTGACGGGGGACAACATTCCGGGAATGGCTGACGGGGGAATTAATTTATAGGGTTGGGTGGACATGGAAAACTTGGCAAACATCTGGCTGTAGGATTCCATACCGCCGGCAATGATAATATCAGCATTGTTGGCAAGAATTTTCCAGGCGGCATGGTTTATGCCGTCGATAGCGGAACCGCACTGCATTTCAATGTAGGATGCCGAAGTTTCCGTGGGTAAACCGGCGGCCAGGGTGATCCAGCGAGCTGGATTCGGTGAACGGGAACAACCGGTAGCGGTCCCGGCAAACACGCAGTCAACCTTGGCTCTTTCTGTAATCTTAGTTTTGTCTACGAGACCTTTTAAAGCCAGGGCGCCCAATTGCGAGGCAAACATGTCGCGTAGGGTGCCGCCCATTCTGCCGAAGGGGAGTCTCATACCATCTACAAAAACAACTTCTCTTGGTGCCATAATAACTCCTAAATTAATATTTTATATTTGGCGCTAATAATAGGATACCCATTTTCCCATAATTATTCAAATAAAATCTAGTATCTACTTCGCATTTTAGAGGTTGGAGAACCCAAAATTCATTGATTACTACAAAAAATTAGGTGTTTTTATCTAGTCAGGTTGTTATTTCCATTCGCTGAATCTATTTGTGATAGGGAGCCTTCGATCTCGGCCGAAAGCCCGGGTCGTTATTTTCACTCCCGGCGGCGCCTGGCGCCTTTTATATTCGCTCAGGTCTACGAACTTTGCTACTTTTCTGACCACCGACTCATCGTATCCCATCGATACGATCTGGTCCACCGATTTGTCGGTTTCTACATACGCGGATAATATGGGATCAAGGACCTCGTACGGTGGTAGACTATCAACATCCTTCTGGTCGGGACGTAATTCAGCTGAGGGTGGTTTAGTGAAGATAGCTAGAGGGATCATTTCATGTCCGGCCAGTTCATTGCGGTAACGCGCGATCTGGTAAACCAACGTTTTCGGTACATCTTTTATTACCGCAAAACCGCCTGCCATGTCGCCGTACAGTGTGGTATAGCCGGTGGCCATTTCACTCTTATTGCCGGTGGTCAGCACCAACCAACCGAATTTGTTGGAGAGCGCCATTAACAGGTTTCCTCTTACCCTGGCCTGCAAATTCTCTTCAGTCGTATCCGGTTTTCTATCCTTGAACGAAGCGACGAGGGTATCAAGGTAGGCTTGATAAGGTTTTTCAATCGGGATGGCGAGTAAACTAATACCAAGATTTTCCGCGAGTTCTTCGGTATCGGTGACGCTGCCAGTAGAAGAGAAACGGGAGGGCATATTGACCCCGATAACGTTATCTTTACCCAGGGCATCGACCGCAATCGTCGCAACGATCGCCGAATCAATCCCACCGCTAAGTCCGATAACGACTTTTTGGAACCCGTTTTTCTTTACATAATCGTGGGTTCCCAGTATGAGAGCTTGATAAACCTCTCCTGGGATACTCAACAACGTCTCGGATGTTTTCACCAGGGGTATTTTCCTACTTTTGTGATAATCGGACGAAATTAACTTCTCCGTATGCGTCCACAAAGGATGAGGTGGTATTAATGTTTCTTTATTCCAGGACTCATCGCCCAGTCGTTTTTTTTGAGAATCATCAGCGTCGACATCAACGGGAATGAAGTCTTCTTCAAATTGTTTTCCGCGTGCCAGTAAGGTACCGTTAACATCGATGGCAATACTGTGCCCATCAAACACCAACTCGTCCTGACCGCCGATGGCGTTAACATAGAAAATAGCCGCGGCCGTATCCACTGCGCGTTTCGAGATCATTTTTTCGCGGTCGGTGCCTTTTCGTACATGGTAAGGGGAGGCACTGATGTTAATAATGATTTCGGCGCCGTAATACGCCTGGACGGTCGCCGGGCAGACATCGTACCAGATGTCTTCGCAAATATTAATGCCGACGTTGACCCCTTTGACCATGTAGATGGGGCAATCGTTGCCGGTGTGAAAGTAACGCTCTTCGTCAAAAACTCCGTAATTCGGGAGAAGAATCTTATGATATATGCCTGCGATTTTACCATCGTTGAAAATGGCGGCTGCGTTATAAAGATTTGGGTCGGCATCCACGAATCCTACGATGGCACAGATACCCGCGGTTGCCGGGGCAATTTGCTTGAGAGATGCGAGGTTGGCTTTCACGAATTGATATTTAAAGAGTAAGTCTTCTGGCGGGTAGCCGCAGACTGCCAGTTCCGGCACAGCGACAATATCGGCATTTTGCACCTTTGCTGTTTCGATGGCACCCAGAATTTTAGTTACATTACCTTTGAAGTCACCAACGGTCGTGTTGATTTGTGCCATGGCGACGCGTAGTTGACGCATTTTTATCTCCCATCAGAATTCTATAACTTTTAATAGGAATCAGTAAAGAATATGCCCTGGATCCCACGTTGTAGAGAAACCGAGGGGTAAATAGCCCCTCGGTTTCCCATATTAGGAGGTACTAAAACAGTCACGCGCCGTGACAATTTCAGCTCATAGAATGGGCAGGTATCTATCCAGTTCCCACTGGCTGACATGTAAGCGGTATTTATCCCATTCAATCTTCTTATTCTCGATAAAGGACTCGAAAACGTGCTCCCCGAGTGCCTCTTTAACCAATTTGCTTTTCTCGGTTAAAGCAATGGCCTCCGCCAGACTGCCGGGCAAGGTGTTAATACCTTTCTTGGTTCTTTCGGCCGGGCTCATGTGGAAGATGTTTTCTTCAACCGGGGTGGGAGGTTCGAGCTTTTCCTCAATGCCTTTTAAACCGGCAGCCAGCATCACGCTGAAGCACAGGTATGGGTTGGTAGCCGGGTCGGGGGAACGTAATTCGATTCGGGTGGCTTTTTCTCTGCCGGGCTTATATTCCGGCACGCGGATTAAATCGGAGCGGTTTCTTCTCGCCCAGGCGATGTAGCAGGGAGCTTCGTACCCGGGCACCAATCTCTTGTAGGAGTTGATCCACTGGTTATTAATGGCGGTAATTTCCGGCACATATTTTAGCAGACCGGCGACGTAGTGTCTGGCCGTATCGGACAAATAGTATTGACCCTTAGGATCAAAGAATGCATTTTTATCACCCTTGAATAAGGACTGATGTACATGCATACCGCTACCATTAATACCAAACACCGGCTTTGGCATAAATGTGGCATATACACCACGTTCCAAAGCGGTTTGCTTAACGATAAGGCGGTAGGTCATTACCTGATCGGCCATTGTCAGGGCATCGCGGTAACGCATATCGATTTCATGTTGGCTGGGCGAAACTTCATGGTGCGAATACTCAATACCAATGCCCATCTTTTCCATGGTGAGCACGGCATCGCGTCTCAAATCGGTGGCGGCGTCCATCGGAGTTAAGTCAAAATATCCGCCCTGATCGAGTGGCTCAGTCCCTTTGGAATCCTTGAAGTAGAAGTACTCCAACTCCGGCCCAACATAGTAAGTAAAGCCTAAATCAGCCGCTTTCTTGAGGTTTCTTTTCAGAACGTACCGGGGATCGCCCTCGAACGGTTGGCCGTTAGGGCGGTAGACATCGCAGAACATTCTGGCAACCGAGTTATGCTCGGTGGGTCTCCAGGGCAGTAGCTGGAATGTGTCCGGGTCCGGCAGCGCGATCATGTCGCTTTCATCGATACGGGTGAAACCCTCGATTGACGAACCGTCGAAACCCATGCCTTCTTCGAGGGCGCCTTCCAGTTCATCGATGGTGATGGCAAAGCTCTTTAATACTCCCAGGATGTCGGTAAACCACATACGGATAAACCGGACATCGTTTTCCTTTGCCATTTTGAGAACATATTCTTTGCTCTCCTGCTTCTTGCTCTTTGTTGGCATTGTGACAAATCCTCCTAATTTATTTTTGTTTTCTATTTTTAGATGGCGTTGCCGCCATAGTCACCGGTACGAATACGTATCGCGTTTTCAACGGTACTCACAAAAATTTTACCATCTCCGATCTCTCCGGTACGGGCGCTTCGGATGATGGCGCTGAGCGCGGGTGACAGATCCTCATCCATGACCACCACCTCTACTTTCAGCTTGGGTAAAAATTCCACCCAGTGCTCTTTAGATCCCCATTTCAGGGCGACACCCTTTTGTTTACCGCGGCCGCTTACTTCGGTGATCGTCATTCCATAATACCCCAAATCCTCCAGCGATTGCTTCACCGGATCCAACTTTTCCTCGCGAATTATTGCTTCGATCTTTTTCATCGCAATTGACCTCCATAAGCCCTTTCGCCGTGCTGTGATATATCCAGACCAACGGATTCCTCTTCCTGACTGACGCGTAAACCGATCACCTTGTTCACAAATTTGCCTATCAGCCAGGTCATCCCGAACGCAAATATCCAGACGGTGGCGATACCGGTTAATTGCCAGACAAGCTGCATGGGGTTGCCATAAAATAGACCATTTTTACCGGCTGGATTTACAGCGGTGCTGCAGAAAATACCGGTGGCAAGCGCTCCCCAGGTGCCGCCCATACCGTGAACCGCCCAAACGTCCAATGATTCGTCGATGCCGGTTTTAGGCCGCAATATCATCATAAAGTAGCATAGTAACGACACGCCGACGCCGATGGGAATGGCCATGATGGGTTGGATGAACCCAGCAGCTGGGGTGATCGCTACCAGGCCGGCTACCGCGCCGGTAACCACACCCAGTAAAGAAGGTCTCCGATAGATCCAGCTGATGATCATCCAGGTTAAGGCGGCCGACGCGGCTGAGATTTGGGTGGCTACAAAAGCACTTGAAGCCAAACCGCCGGAAGAGAGGGCGCTGCCGGCATTAAACCCGAACCACCCGAACCAGAGAATGCCGGCGCCCAAGGCAACCATGGGAATATTACCCGGTTCCATGGGGTGTTTTTCTTTAAAACCCTTGCGCGGCCCAAGTAATAGAGCCAGTGATAAGGCAGACACGCCGGCCGCAATGTGCACGACCGTGCCACCGGCAAAGTCCAGTGCTCCCAGTTTAGCTAGCCAGCCGCCGCTGCCCCAAACCCAGTGGGCTACCGGTGTGTAAACCAAAGTGAACCATAAGACCGAGAACAACATAAGAGCGCTGAATTTAATCCGCTCCACGACGGCGCCGGTAATCAGGGCGACAGTGATGATGGCAAACATCCCCTGGTAAGCCATAAAGATCAAATGGGGCACAGTGGTGGCATACACGGTGGAAGGTGTTTGACCCACGTTAATTAATCCGAAGAAATTTAATCCCCCAATTATCCCCCCCATGTCATTACCGAAAGCTAACGAATAGCCGTAAACTACCCAGAGGACACCAATTAAACCAAGGCAGGCAAAACTCATCATGATGGTGGAAAGGAAATTCTTTCTTCTCACTAAACCACCGTAAAAGAAAGCCAAAGCCGGAGTCATCAACAGGACCATGGCAGTGGAAATTAACATCCAGGCGGTATCGGCGAAATTGATAGACATCGGTTGCCCCCTTTGGTTACCAGATGCCTATACTATAAAAGAGTTATGTTACAGCCATGTTTCGTGGGGGTAAATTTTTTTTGACGAAATATTACTTTTTAAACCGGTAGCCGATATTACGGACGGTATCGATATAAGTCTGGTCGTCCTTTTCGATTTTGCCGCGCAGTCTGCGGATGTGGACGTCTACGGTGCGGTCTCCCCCGAAATAATCGTCGCCCCAAACTTGGTTCAGTAAGGTATCCCGTGTAAAAACCCGTCCCGGATTACCTGCCAGGAATTTCAGCAGTTCATACTCTTTAAATGTTAGTTCAACCATAATCCCATTGCGATAAACTTCGTATCTAGCGGTATCGATAATCAAATTACCGGTCTTGATCTGATCGCTGGAAGCCATGGGTCCCTTATTGAGGATCAAGCGTTTAACACGCTCGGTGATTTCTGCCGCGCGATAGGGATTGAGAACAAAGTCATCCGTAAACGGGTTCAGACGGGAAAGATTTTCAGCTGGCAACAATTCGATAATGGGCACCTTTTTGGTTTTGAGATACTCACACAATCCATCGATTTCCGATGACCGGTCGATTGATAAAAACACGACATCGGGGATTTTAGTATCGGCCTCTAGCAGGGCAGCGCAAGAATTACCGGCGAAAGCACTGTCTATTTTATAGTGTCTCAATTCAGTTAGTAGGCTTTCTAGTTCTTGTTTCGGACGGGCGACAAGTAAAGCGTACAACAAACACCTCTTCGAGTAATAGGTTTACCCACTCGAACTCCTTTAATATTTTACCTTGAAACTACGAGTTATACGATATCAAAGGAAATAAATTATGATCAGGTTGTATATAGTTTACCATAAGGACGGAGGAATTTCGGGTAGAGTTTTATAAATTCCTGTTCCAGGAGCGTATCTGAATCATAACTAAATAGATTACAATATTCAACTATCAACTTATTTAATATTTGACGGTCTTTATCATCAAGTTGCGCCACACCTACCTCTTTACCCAACTGGTGTTCTGCAACGTTACCTCTAATATATATGAGGCCACCATGCATCCCGGTGCCGATATAACTGGCGTGATGGGTTTCCACATTGATCCCCAGTAACACCAGGACACCGCCAGCCATGTATTCACCTACAAAATCCTGGGCGGTCCCGCCGATCACCAAAACGGGGACTTTATCGCCGTATTCTTTTATATGTATACCGGCACGGTAGCCAACGCTGTCTCTGATGTAAACCTCGCCGCCTCGTGCTGAAAGCATGGTCGTGTCACCGGCACGGCCATGGACGATGATTTTTCCGGCATTCATTGTATTACCAGTACCGTCCTGGGCATTACCGTGCACAATTATCGTCGGTCCGTCCATAAACGACCCCAGGTCATTGCCCGGCGTACCGGTAATTTCAATCGTGACCGGTTTATTCAGGTCGGTGCCGATATATCGCTGTCCGTACGAGTTGATGATCTCGATTTTCTGCACGCCGTGGCTAACAAGCTCACGCAGCTGGGCATTCAATTCACGATAATACACGCCGCTAGCATCAATGATAACGGATTTTTGATTATTTTCTATTGCCATGTTATCTTCCGGCCATCCGCACACCGAGAATATCCAGTTCGGTATCACTCAGACCGACACCGCGTAAGTGCAAACGGTTGCCACGCAGACTTTCAAGCGCGTTAATGCCCATCCCTCCGAGGATATCCTTGATTTCCAGACTCCAACCGCGTAAAAGATTTTCCAGCCTTTGGGAGCCGATATCGGGATTAATGCGCCGGGTAAGAGCCAGGTCAGTCGTACAGATACCCCAGGCACACTTACCGGTATGGCATTGTTGGCAGACGTGACAACCCAATGCTACCAGAGCAGCGGTACCGATGTAGACAGCATCGGCACCAAGTGCGATGGCTTTAGCCACATCACCGGAATTTCTAATGCCTCCGGATATTACCAGCGAAGCCTGGTTGCGGATACCTTCCTGACGTAATCTGGTGTCTACGGAAGCAAGAGCCAATTCTATCGGGATACCAACATTATCACGGATAACTTTAGGGGCTGCGCCGGTAGCACCGCGCAAACCATCGAGGACTATAATATCGGCACCGGCTCTTACCATGCCGCTGGCAATGGCGGCTGAGTTATGCACCGCGGCGATTTTTACAGAGATGGGCTTGGTATAATTTGTAGCTTCTTTCAAAGCGTAAATCAACTGTGTTAAATCTTCGATAGAGTAAATATCGTGCTGCGGCGCCGGTGAAAGTGCGTCGGTACCGCGGGGTATCATTCTGGTTAGGGCTACATCGGCACTGACTTTTTCTCCGGGCAGATGTCCGCCGATGCCCGGTTTAGCCCCTTGCCCGATTTTTATCTCCACGACGCGACCGGCATGCAGATATCTGGCATGCACTCCGAATCTGCCGGAGGCTACCTGGACGACGGTGTTTTTCCCGTATTTGTAAAGCGTTTCGTGTAGACCGCCTTCACCGGTGTTCCATAATGTGCCCATATTGGCGGCGGCGCGGGCCAAAGATTCGTGGACATTCAAACTGACCGCCCCGTAAGACATCGCGGCGAACATCACCGGCACATCCAACTTCACCTGGGGAGCCAGTTTGGTTTCCAGTTGTATGGATTCGGGGTTTACATGGACTCTATCCGGTTTGCGTCCGAGGAAGGTGGTCAGTTCCATCGGTTCCCTCAGTGGATCGATGGAAGGGTTGGTAACCTGGCTGGCATTTAATAATAGATGGTCCCAGTAGATGGGGTAGCTTTTATCAGTACCCATCCCGGTGAGTAACATACCCCCGCTTTCTGCCTGACGCCAGATATCCTCGATGTCACCGGGTTTCCAGTTGAGGTTTTCTTTATATTCCATGGGATTTTTAGAGATAGTGAGAGCCCGCGTAGGACAAAATGAGGCGCAGCGATGACAACCGACACAATTTTCCTCTCGGTTGCGTACCAAATTATCTTCGGCATCGTAATATTGTGCGTTGAAGGTGCACTGGTTGACGCAAACCTGGCACTGAATACAGCGTTCCGGATCACGTTCAACTCTAAATTTTGGCGGCACTAATGTTTTCATGTTTCAGTCGCCCTCTATCGCAGAGTGCCTACTAATTCCTTGTGCGATGGTAATGGTTTCCCCAACCTTCCGATTACTGGCTCGCCGCCCATCGGTGTCCAGACATTATCCAATTCGGGGCTGATTAATCTGATGGCCGATTCTTCAGAGGATAGATAGAGCATCGTGCCTTTTTCACCGACGGTTAATGGGCGCAAGCGAATACGGTCGGTCAAACCGATCATCTCGCCTTCATGGGCGATGATAAAGGTGAAAGGCCCGTTGAGCAGTAAACCTCCGTAAACCTGGCGGAGAGTTAACAACAATTCTCGTTTGCCGTCTTCCATGCGGTTGATATCATTCCAGAATGATGGTGCCAGGACTTTGGCCACGAGTTCCATGGGCAAATTGTGCTTACGAACCAGCAGATCCAATGCATAAGCTACTACTTCGGTGTCAGTTTGCATGGTGCACTGGTACCCGAATTGTTCCAGACAGCGGCGGTTGGTGCCGTAAGACGAAATTTCCCCATTATGTACTACCGTCCAATCAAGAATACTGAACGGATGTGCTCCGCCCCACCAGCCGGGAGTATTCGTCGGGAACCTGCCATGAGCCGTCCATAAATAGCCTTGGTACTCGTCCAAGCGGAAGAATTCCGCAATCTGCTCGGGAAAACCCACACCTTTGAAAACCCCCATATTCTTGCCGCTGGAAAAAACAAACACATCTTCAATCGTGGTATTGATCGCCATGACTTTACCGACGAGATAATCATCATCGGTTATCTCTTCTGGTTTTTGCTTGCCTATGTCGACAAAATATCGCCAAAATAACGGTGGGTTCACAATGCCTTCGGTTATTTTGGTGGGTATTTTTTCATCGTGGACGATGTAAAAATTATCTTTTAAAAAGCTCTCCGTCTGGTGACGGGCGATTTCGCTAAGGTACATGATATGGAAAGCGTAATGGTCTGCGTAATCAGGATATAGACCATAGACAGCAAATCCACCACCGAGCCCATTACTGCGGTCATGCATATTATTGATAGCTTTAATCACGCCGGTGCCGGAAAAACTCTTACCGGAGACATCCATCGCACCGAAAATTGAACAGGCGTCGATCACTTTATCGTCATTATGAGGGTTGTTTATCTTCAACATTTCTTTCATTGTCGTACCCCTCCGCCGAAAGCTTCGGCAACCGGTTTAATAAAGGAATCCTCCAAACGTTTTCTCCAGATAGCTTCCGGCAAAGATAGGAAGCTGAAATCATCGGCTAGTGTTGCCTGTTTACACTCGTTTATATTGACCTTATCTTTCATTAGACCGAAGATAATCCCTGAACTCTCGATATTCCCTGCAAAAATCAATCCGGTGACAAATCCATCTTTCAAAATGATTTTTTTATAATTAGTGCCGTTTTTATTTGAGATTACTTCATAACTGTCATCCGGTGGCGAGACCATACCGGCCGAGGTGATGGATAATCCGAAGTACTTAATCGAATTCATGGCGGTACCCCCTCGGTATTCCGTCTTTTTCCCGGCCATATTAAAACCGGCAATACTCCCACCGGCGTAAGCATTCGGCCATATGGGAGTAATCCGGTTATCCCCGTATACAAAATCGAACGCTTCAGACGCGTCGCCACAGGCATAAATATTTGGGACTGAGGTTTGCATCGTTCGGTCCACCAGGATACCACGGTTCACTTTGATCCCGGTTCCTACTGCTAGTTCGACACGCGGTTTCACCCCTACCGCTATAATTACCATCCCGGCCGAAATCTCACTTCCGTTATCCAGGGTTACACCGTTAACGATCTCGGTGGTAAAGTCACTATTGATATCGGTTACCGTACGTCCGGTGATTACCCGAACATCTTTTTCCACCAGTTTTGACAGGACCAAGGCGCCGGCTTCTTCATCGAGTAGGGTGTTGAGAATGCGGTCTTTCATCTCCACGATCGTGACGTTGACGCCGCGTTTTACCAGCGCGTCAGTCACGCTAACGCCGATTAACCCGCCGCCGATAACCACTACATTTTTTACCTTCGGCAGATATTGATCGATAGCAATGGCATCATTGAGGGTAGTGAAGGTAAAAAATCCATTAGCCTTAATCCCGTCCATTTGTGGGATGATCGGTTGACCGCCGGTAGCAAGTAGCAGCTTTTCCCAGAGAATCAAGGTACCGTCATCTAAATTGGCGGTGTTTGCTTGCGTATCTATTTTCTCTACTGTTGTTCCCAAAATAGTCTGGATGTTGTTCTTTTCATAAAAATCAGGGGCTCGAAAAAGCATCTTATCGATAGGTCGGTTTTCAAAGAGATGTTCAGAAATGAGCGGACGGGAATAAGCAGGATATGGTTCATCGGACACCACGGTGATAAGGCCGCTTTTATCCACACGCCTGATCGCTTCGACGGCACCAAAACCGCCGGCAGAATTGCCGATTATCAGATATTTGGTGCGATTCATTTTCCTGCCACCTCGGTAACCTCTTCATACACCAGTGCTTCGTTGGGACAATGATCGACACAAGCTGGAATCTGACTACCCTGGCAAAGATCGCATTTCAAAGACTTATGATGCAAGGCATCCTGTTTGATAGCACCAAAGGGGCAAGCGAGAATACAGGTCCAACACCCGATGCATTTTTCTTCGTGGTTAATGACCGCTCCTGTCTTTTCATCCCGGCTTAAAGCGCCGGTCAAACAAGCAGAAATACAAGGGGCATCGGCACAATGTTGACAACGTAAAGAGAAATAAACCGGGTTACGGGCTTCAATACGCAAGCGAGGTAAAGTCTGATTTTCAGGTTTTTTGAAAGCCTTAATGAGATCTTTTGATGTGGAATGGTTTAGTTGGCAATAAACCTCACACAGGTGGCAGCCCATGCAAACGGGTTCGTTAACCAGGACTCTTTTCATCTCTCTTCACCCCCACCCGGGATGTAATTGGCATACGGAAACCTATTACCGTATAAAGATGTTAGCACAACGGGTAAGAGGTGTCAATATCAGTTCATGGGTAAAGTAGTTAAAAATATGTTACAGTTTTACAAAGCTTATAAAAAGTCAATAACGGCAATAATATAAAAAATATTCCTATACAAATACCAGGCGAGGGGGGTTCACAAGGCAAATAAGCTTAAATACCAGTGAATGATTGCACTACCCCAAACTAAAGCCACAAACCCACCTATTGCTAAGAACGGTCCAAAAGGGATGGCGTCTTTGCGACCTTTCTTTTTCAACAATAGGAGACTACCGGCCCATAAGCCGCCAATCAAGACTCCCCCGAAAATAGCCACAAATACGTTGGGAAAGCCGGTCATTAACCCCAATAAACCGGCTAACTTCACGTCACCCCAGCCCATGCCGGTTCGGGAGATCAGGGCAGGTAGGAGGAGGATGGTAAAACCGATGGCACCCCCGAGCAGTCCATTAAGCACCCCGAGATGCGGCGCGTAGGTCGTCAGAATGATATCCGGTAAAAAAATGTTGATAACGAGTGCCAGAATCATGGCCGGATAGATAATGACATTCAGTAGCAACCCTTTTTCCTGATCAATCACCGCTAAAACCAGCAAAATACAGGTATAAACGATAATCTCCGCAAATTGTTCGGTGAGACCGTATTTTAGGTAAAGTAACGTAAAGAGAGCCCCGGTTACTAATTCTATGATTAATACGCGGCTACTAATGCGGGCGCCGCAGTAACGGCATTTACCGCCAAGCCAAAGGTAACTGATGATCGGGATATTATCTGCCAGCGATAACGGATGCTGGCAAACATCGCAGTGCGAAGCCGGGGAGACAAGAGATTTTCTGTCCGGTAAGCGGTCAATACAAACATTAAAAAAACTACCGAAAACAATGCCCAGCAAACCGAAAAAGATGGCCAAAATTATTTCCATGGCCTCTATTGTCCATGTTTTTCTTGATTTCGTCAATACATCGATGTTGGTACCGATAACCTAAATACCATCGGATAGCAACTACGGCTGCTAGGCAATAGTACTATTTATTAACTCACATAGCTCCTTTGGATGATTGATACCCCGAGATTAACAAACGATAATGAATATATTCAAACACATTAGAGGAAATCATTTTTCTTTGGATTAGACTAGTGAGGTTCGAAACAATCAATACTGGCTACAGCAAAGGATGTATAAATTGTCAATAACCATTGATAACCAAACATTTTATCTGATCAAAGAAGCCTGTGAAATTGCCGGAACGAGCCGAAATACATTGTTACGCTGGATTCGGGACGGTCGGTTTAGCGATGTCCAAATCAGGGACCGAAATGGTTGGCGACTTTTTTCACAGACTGACGTTGAGAGACTGTGCGCCCAAACTAAAAGCATCAAACACCTGAGCAAATTTGAAACCAGCTAAGAAGATGATGGCACCATTTGAATAAGAGTGACAACGAAGAGTACCAAATTAATATGAAAGTAGAAAAATTATTAAAGTACGCCGTTGACTCCGGCGCCTCAGATTTACATCTCAATGCCGAAAGCCGTCCCATCGTGCGGATTGACGGGGCTTTGCAGGTCATGAAGGATGAAGAATTGCTCACCTCGGATGTCCTACAGGAAATTTTCGATGCCATCACCAGTGACAAGCAAAAACAGAGAGTGCGGGAAAGGCTCCAGTTAGATTTCGCCTACGTCCTGCCGGGAGTCGCCCGATTCAGAGTAAACACGCTAATCCAGCGGGGAGCATTGAGTTTTTGCTTCCGCGTGATCGCGAAAAGTGTGACACCTCTCACCTCAATGGGATTGCCTCCTGTTTATACGGAAATCACCGAAAACCGGAAGGGGCTAATCCTGATCACGGGGCCGACCGGCAGCGGCAAATCCACGACTATGGCAGCGATGGTTAACTATATTAATGATAACGAAAGTCGTCACATTATTACTGTCGAAGATCCTATCGAATACATTCACCCCAACAAAAAATCTATCATCCTCCAACTTGAAGTCGGCAAAGACACCGAATCTTTCAGCCAGGCTTTGTGGAACACTTTACGGCATGACCCGGATGTGCTGGTTGTCGGGGAGATGAGGGACCTGGAAACGATCAGCGCCGCTATCACCGCCGCCGAAACCGGTCACTTAGTGTTGGGGACGCTCCATACTAATGATGCCACCCAAACAATCGACCGCGTCATCGATGTTTTTCCTCACGGCCAACAATCGCAGATGCGTATTCAGCTTTCTCAGGTTTTGTTGGCGGTCTGTTCCCAGTTACTTTTACCTCGTATCGGCGGTGGCCGTGTTCCGGCTTGTGAAATAATGATTGCTAATTCCGCGGTACGTAACAGTATTCGCGAAGGAAAAACGCAGTACCTTCAAAATGCGATCCAACTCGGTCTCAAAGAAAAGATGCAGACACTGAATCAAGCCTTGGCAAGGTTGGTCATTGAAAAACAGATCACGGCCAAAGATGCGTTACATTATAGTGTGGACCGGGAACAATTAATGAACCTTATCGGGCTCAAAGAATTAATTCAAAATACCGTCGTGGTATAAATCTTGGGATTAAGCGTTACACTTACAGGCATATCTAGCGCTGCAACTAGGCAGCCTATACCGGGGGATTAAGGACTTTTTAATTGATTTAAAAATATCTTTACGCGCTGTAGGTGAGTTTTAGTAGCGTTGGTCAAACTATCGAAAGTTTTTTGTAATTCAGGAGAATCGCCGGAAACTACCTCATAAAAGTTATGCTCGATGATACTTTCTTCCAGGTATAAAGCAATTACTGCCGCATTGATGATAGTTACTTCCTTGTGCGTAACTTTGTCAAGTTCGTTCTTCAAATAATTCAGAAAGCTTTGGGCGGCGAATTTATTGAATCGTTTTTCATTCATGGTTACCTGTCCTTTGAGAACGTAATCGCCGAGTTTTTCCAGCCAAAATGCGTGTTCTTTTTCTTCATCAGCCAGGCTCTGCCACAAAGACTTGTGAACCGGGAAGTGACTTCCGTAAGCCTCATACAAACGCCCGACAGTATTTTCCAGCTCGGCCAATTTGTGGATGATTGCAAGTTGGTTGTTAATCAGGTTTTCCATATCTGACACCCGAGTATATCAGATAATGTAGCGGTCGTCCAACCACTGCGAAACCCTGCCTAAAACAGGCGTAAATACCCACAGACCAATACCGGTAAAATAATCCGTTTAACGATGTATTTAAGTCCAATTAAGTTGGGTTGAACATTTATGATCGGGATGTACGAAGCGAAAGAGTCTTGATTAATCCTCGCTACTGGATGATAATAAACAAATGAAAATTTATGAAGACCGACGGTTTTTTATCCTGATGCTCATATTTCTGGTGGCGTTGGTGGTGGCGGATGGTACTATTACCCGGTTTTTGGTAAAGAACGATTTGGGTACGGAAGCTAACCCCTTTTTGAAAAATTGGGTCAGCAGCGATTTGTTATTAATGTTAAAGCTGGGAGGTGCGGCGTTAGCTTCCTTCATCCTTTGGCTGGTTTATAAAAGAAAGCCATTATTGGCTTGGTGGGTAACAATCTCATCGGTACTAATTTACATTACGTTAATACTCTGGAATCTGGTCGGCTATTTTTTGACAATACATACGGTTTGAATCGGGCTTAACTTCCAGTGTCGCGGTCCTAAAAATAAAGATAGTATGCGGACGCAAGTAATCGTCAGGCTGGCTTGGAGTTTCTCTCCCGCCTGTGAAACAGGTAAGCCAGTTGACAATACGCATCTAAATTATGCCAGGGTTGGCTTGAAGATTCGCTCATAACCGAAGGTCTCGTCAAGCGATCATCGTAAATAGAGTTGGGGAAGAAATCCCTTAATTGCTGTAACATGGTGTTAAAATTTACTAATGTGGACGGCGCGACTAATTTCCCCAGAAAAACATAGTTTATCTGCTTCTGATTTAATTCTATCCAGGTTCCCGATAAGTTATTTTCGTACAGCCGAATGAAAAAGGTGGTCTCGATAGACTCGTTGGTGTTTTTCTCCTTAACCCGGCGCCACATTGGTATCCCACCGGTGAGAAGAGTGCCCGCCATGTCAAACTTGGTTTTAATCGTGGTCGTCTCGGAGATCACCGAGGCCTCGTGCCTGCCAACCAGAATTAGGAAAATACCGTTGGCTGGGACAGTTTTTGCGCTGCCGCTGTCATCGTGAAAGACGATTTGTTCACCTAAAATTTTAAGGGTTTGAGCTTTGAAGCTTGGTGAAGACCGGTGGAGTTCCGTATCACCAATCGCCAAAGACTGGATACCCAAAGCATTGATTTTAGCGACGGTTTGATTGGCCAACTCAATATTTTTGTAGTGAGTAATTATTTTCGGGATTTCGCCTGCCAGTATTAGCCTGGTATCCCAGGGATTTTTGTTAATTATCTCTGAAATCGTGTTTATCAGGGCATCATCCAGTTTGCCCTGAGGTTCGATCGCGACATGTATGATATCGTTGTCAGCCATGATTATTACCAATTTAACCTAAAGCGTCGCTCACAAAATCGATATGATTATGGTTCATTGTTTCCAGTAACAATTTGATATCCTTTTTAAGAAACCGACGGTCCCCACGGCTATTGATCTGATAGGCTTTCAGGATACCTGCATTAGCCCAACGACGAACGGTGTTGGGGTGGACATGGAGTAAATTAACGACATCGTTTAAGGTTAACATCGGTTGCAGTTCGTCATCGATCGACATCTTGGCTTTCCTTAACTTATTTTACTTCACAATAACTAACAAAATGAAATGAGACAATCACCCGAAAGACCTATTATTGCCAGAAAATGGTAATAATTGCTGGCAATAACAGGGATAGTAATATACTGCATCAGGTGGTGGAACCTTTTTTTACCTGTTTGCGGTATATCTTATTTGGGGTCACTTCATTCAGATTAATTTTCAATGATCAGCTTGGGAAAAAATAGCATAGACACCCACCAAGAACTTGATATAGTCTACCAAATAATCATACTCTCGGAAAGGTATTTACTGGCAGACATAGAATAATTCGTTGGGGAATAGCTCAGGATTCAGCATGAATTTGGGAAAATTGAAAGTAAAGACCATGACTCGACCAAGGCGGCGGCGGGCGTTCTGGTTAATGCCTTTGAACACACTGGTGATATTATCCGTCGCCCAGGCGCCAACTTTAGCGGGAAACATTACTCTGGACCTGTTACCGCCAGTCGTGGGATAATTCGCCGGCACCCGGGTGACTCTGACGGTTGTACCCAATCATAAATGTTTCTTTAAAGGTTGGTCGAATCCAGAGTTTTCGGAAAGAAGCGGCCATTAATCTTACGATTACTGGAGATCAATTGATCACGGCAAATTTTGCGAAAAAGTTAGTCCAGCCGTGGCTTTGGGTGGTCGTTGGGTTTGCTAGGGTAGCGGTGGGATTTACCGGTTTGGTCTCGGAAAAAACCCGCCGGAAGCTGGTCCGCCAAACGACCAAATATCAGTTGTCGATTGCGGAACAATAAAAGGACGGTTTAATTTAGCCGTCCCTTTAAAGAGGCTAAGGATGATTGGGTGAAAATCAAACTTTGTCGGGGTACATACTCGGTGACCGAAAGTAAATTTAGCAGTGTGTTTGTGCTTACCGACTATCAGTTAAGCCGGACAAAACGATTTTTCACCTGGCGGAAATTACGGTTTAGCCAATCTTTTGCGGTACGATAACCGAATTCGACATTACCCATAACCCGAGTGACGGAACGGGAATTAGTCGGCTGGTCGACCCGGTAATCGGACAACGAGATCCCGTTTAATTGTTGGCCGGCATTCCTGACATACTCGTGGCAATCTTTCAAAGCCCGTTGCATGGCATCCTGATATATTATGTTCGCTTTGATTAATGTCTTGCGATAATTCTCTAAGGCGGCTTCTTCTGCTTCTTCCCGCTTGATAAAACTATTTTCGACCGCCGCTTGATACGCTCGAAACCTTTTTTCGGCTTCGCGTATTGCGATTTCGTCTAATTGCGACATTTTTTCAAAAGCTTCTTCAAAAACTTTCTGGGCTTCCATGTGGGCGGTATAGGTGGCTTTTATCTCCGACTGGGCTTTGACCAACGGGCTTACTTCCGTAGTAACGGTTTCTCTTACCGGCACCGCCTGCATTGGCATAGTGAAGTTGTTTTTATTCTTGGTGGCCTGTTTTTCTCTGGTTATCATCTAACACCTCGTAAAAAAATATGGCATTGGCACGAATCACAAGGAAAATGTTATCAGCAATCCGGGTGCATGCATATCCTGCAATCGCACTAGTTTGTATGGTACTTTGGTCCATATGAATTCGCGGAATAACCTTTTTACCAGCTGAAGGGCTTTGTCGATATCAATCTGCAATTTGTCTTTAGCAATGTCGCTCAAATATTTTCGGTAAACCTGGAACTGGTTATTTGATGTGATTCCGGTAATAATCAAAACCGTTGGTGTAGTATTTATCCCCATCACTTTTAGCTCCAGGGTGTAAACTGCGTAGTCGATGTGTTAACAAGTAACATGTGGAGAACAGGTTGTTTCAAGTTCTCTCGTAGTGGGTTTAGCCGCTTAGTAGGCAGAGCATCCGTCCGGAGAAACCATGATTAACACCGGGTGATCGATTTCCAAAAAGGTGTTTTACCCCTGGTTGTTAAAGGGTGCGGGTATGTTATTGATTTCAGTGACATCATCCGTGGTTGTTTTGTTGGTAAAGATACCCATAGCCAGGCTGATAACCACCGTGACGACTTCCCCCAAGCTTACCATGGCGATAGAGCGAATGAAGAGGGATAGGCCTATTGTTTTTTGAGGTAAATGGCATTAAAGAAATCTGGGAAAATCAGTATCTCCGTGACCTTGAGAAATATAAGAGACAATGAAGCTAGCATCATCACGGCATCAATGCTCCGGCATCGGGATCTTACTGATACCGGCCAGAACCAAAATCCCACCGAAAAGGAGTCTCAGGATATTAGTTATATTTTTTATTGGAAAATAACGCTTTCATATTTGCCTAAGTGAAAGCACATGAGAAAAATGGTTACTGATCAGCTTCGGTGAGTTCATCTTCGGCAAAACGATTAATACTATCCAGTCCGTTGGAAGCGAACCTGACCAAGTACCAATAGCGTAGGTTGTCCCTGATGGGCTCCTTATCCACCACCCCGATATGGTCGCGAAAAGGGGTGTTGGCGTGGTTGCTGACCTTTACATAGTTGCCGATTTTGTATTTAGGTACCAGAAGTGAATAGCCCAATGGAAGATCATAGGCTTTACGTCTGGCCGGATTAGAAAGTACTGCATAAGCCTCGTTAATGGCTTGCATGATACTCGTGGCTGCCTGGTCTGTTTGGTTCCGATCGGGATGGTAAAGGAAGGCCAATTTTTTATAGGCTTCTCTAATTTCCTGTATGGTAGCACCTGGTTTGATATTAAGTACGGCATAATGATCTTGAGTAATCTGCATTGCCTATGTCCTCGTTTCCGCCTTGTGCCGGATTAAGAATATTTATCGCTATTGATTGCATAACCGCTCGGGACGGTCACCCCTAAATAACAAGACGTTAAATTATAGCTACTGTAACCATTACTCGAGTCTAACATCCGGGATAATAATGAATAAATAGTTCTTTTGGATACTAAGGAAAATCAAAAGTCTGTATTACCCAAGATTACAAATTATGCGGTGATCAATATATAGCTTGTTTGCCGCTTCACTACTACTGAGGTTTTTCGTTAATCGAAATCCAGCCGCGTCGTATTGCTAGGACAACCGCGTGAGCTCGATCATTGGCATTCAACTTTCGGAGAATAGAACTAACATGATTTTTTATTGTCTGCTCGCTTATTTCCAGGATTTGGGCAATTTTTTTGTTAGAGTTTCCGTCCGCAACATAGCGTAATATCTGGGTTTCACGGCTGGTCAACGGCGCAGTAATTGATTCTACAGTCATCCCCATGGAGACCATTTCCTGGAATTGTTTCAGGACATGCTCAGCTACTTTGGGGGTGGCCAGCAGGCTGTCGTTAATAGGGTATTCACCGCGGGCAACTCGGTGAATGATCCCTTCGAGTTCTTGCATGGTCGCTTTTTTATCGAGGTAGGCTGCGGCACCCATACGGATGACTTCGAATAGTTCATCATTATTGACCTCAGGGGTCATGACGACTAACCGGGTAGCGGGGTAAAGTTGCAATAGAGATTTACCAATTTTCAATCCGTTAAGGGAGGGGGCATCGATATCGATTAAGACCACCTCAGGCAATTTGGCTTCGAGCACAGCGGGTAGATGATCTCCGGGGCTGGCTTCAAAGATTTCAAAATCGCTTCTCGCCGCGAAAGCCTGCTTAACACCGGCTCTAAATAAAGGTTGGTTATCCACGATTAATACTTTGGTCATACCTGTAACACCATCCCTTAAGAGGGCCACTAACGTTATTTTGTTATTATATTAGACTTTTACCCCTCATTTGTCAAAAGAAATTAATGGGTACTTGGTACTATCATACCATGGCTTTTTAGCCTATTTGGGTGATTGTTAGCGTTCCTCCCCTCTAACATAATGAATATAGTTAAATACACTATATTATGGTCAGACAGGGTTAAACGAATTTAGTTTTATATGCCGCAAGGCGGGGAGGACAAAAATGGTAATTATGCATGATATCGAACAAAGACCGGATGCCGGTATTGCGGATATCGAACAGACGGGGAGTCCTTATGTCTATCTAGTCGACAACGAAGAAAAGATGATGCTCATCCTGAAAAATGACTTCGATGAAATACGTAGAAAATTAGCTACGGATCAATCAATCACAATGCAGCAATATATCACCGAAAAAGTTAAAACCCTGCTAAACAGGGTGAATGATAATGGACCCTTGAGCGTTAGAGAAATGGAAGTGCTTAAATATGCTGCCATGGGAAAATCCAACAAACAGATTGCCGAAACGATTGGCATCAGCGAAAGCACCGTTAAAAACCATTTTTCGAGTACATTGAGGAAACTAAATGCAAGCGACCGGACTCATGCCGTAATTTTGGCCGTCTATCACGGTTGGCTCAACGTGAAAAATTTGCCTAACCTATTTCAAGCCGAGGAAGTAACGACGCCCATTTAGTAATACTGAAATCCCGGGACTACATTGTCCAGAGAACATAGGGGGTTTAGTTCAATGACAGTCACGATAAACCAAAAAACATATTATACTACCGCCGAAGCTTGCAAGATGGCCGGGACAAACCGGAATACCCTGTTACGCTGGATTCGTGAAGGGAGATTTTCCGATGTCCGGAATCGAGACCGAAACGGGTGGCGGCTTTTTACCGCCGATGACATCAGGAGACTCAAGTCAGAGGTTCATATTATTAAACAGATTAATGATTTCAGTAAAAAATAGTGATTATTTAAGTTGATAATCCGGAATTCGAGTAATTGGTTACTGGGTGGTTTACATAATGAAAGATGAGCAGATGCAAAAGTGGAATACGGTATGGGTTCGATAAAGATAAAATTACTGTACGTATTCAAAGATAGCGAACCTATAGTATGTAGAAAATTAATGACTTTTTCACTTCGTTAGGCTGTTATGCCTAAATCCAATAGTATACGTTCGTTAAATTGGAGGAGAACATGGAAAACGCGGCTTCGCAGCTAATCAAGCTCTATATGGATGAACAGGTACTCACCGGCAGTATTTATTATGCGCCTACTCCGGAGGCTCGTTTACTGGATGCTCTGAATGGGTTGTCTGATATGGGCCCGGTAAAAAGGGGTAAGTTTCTTGAATTGAATGACGTTACGATTGTTCATGCCGATGGTCGTTCGGAAAAAATCAGTGTTTCGTACATTAATCGGTCAACCGTTATTTTAGCTGCAACCCTGGGCGGAGTTAACGCTGGTCGGGGAATCGGTGGACGCCCTGGGCCAAAATCGTATCCCTATGTAGATAAATCAACCGTACCGGTGCGTTTGGAAACACAGCATTATTTTATCGTGGGCAACATGTATCGGGTAGACTCCCAAAAAGTGTGGTATGTGCTTGAAGACAATCAACCTTTCTTACCGCTGACAAGCGCCGAAATACAAAATAGAGATGCGTCGACGACCGAGTTAATGCCATTTTTAGCAGTTAACAAAGAACATATCATCTCGGTTCATGAAGAAAATGGGCAAAAAAGGATAAATTTCATCAAGCCAAAATAACCAGGATAATTTTACAAAACATTAGCCTAGTTGGAGAGACGGAGAAAGTCGTCGATAGAGAGAGAAATATGGACATTAATGCTATCTTCAAAGCCGCCACCAACCTGCAAGCTTCCGATATCCATCTCCGTGTTGGTTTGGTACCGATAATCCGGACGGTTGGGAGGCTGGTCAGATTGGAAGATTTTCCGGTAATGACTGAAGAAAATGCGCTAAAAATCCTGGACCAACTGATTTCCGAGGAACAGAAAAAATGCCTACTAACTCAAAAGGAATTAGATTTTTCCTGTGATTTTGGAACAGTTGCCAGATTCCGTATAAATGTCATGTGGCAAAGAAAAACCCTCAGTATCGCCTGCCGCGTTTTGCCGCAAATTGTACCCTCGATTGATGAGCTGGAACTACCTTTAATATGTAAAGAGTTGATCATGCAGCCCCGTGGCTTAATTCTCATCACCGGACCCACGGGCGTGGGTAAATCAACCACCATGGCCGCCATGATTCGCCATCTTAACGAAAATCGTGATTGCAATATCATTTGTATCGAAGACCCGATTGAATATCAGCACCAGAATATCAAGGCAATCATCGCCCAGAGGGAATTGGGAGAAGATACTAATAGTTTTCAATCTGGTCTAATCAGGGCTCTACGCCATGATCCGGATGTCATCGTGGTCGGCGAGATGCGTGATCTCGAGACAATCTCCGCGGCGATCACGGCCGCGGAAACAGGGCATCTCGTGGTGAGCACTTTACACACCACCGATGCGGTGCAAACCATTGACCGCATGATCGACGTCTTCCCGCCAAACCAGCAGCCTCAAATCAGGTTACAATTATCCCAGGAAATTGTGGCGATCCTATCACAAACTTTATTACCCCGCTCAAATGGCAAAGGCATGTACGCCGTGTTTGAAATTGTCATGGCGAACCCATCCATTAGGAATCTGATTCGGGAAGGGCGAACGTACGAAATCCCAACTTATGTAAAAATACATTCTGATACCAATGTCCAAAGTCTGGATGAAGCGTTGGCGAATGCCGTTAATGCTGGGAAAGTGACCCGGCAAGCGGCCATGAGGAAAGCCACCGACTCGAAACGATTGGCGAACCTATTAAAAAGTGCTTAGCTGGCATGAAGGGTATAAATGGGGATAAATATGGAAATTGATAAACTACTTAGAATTATGGTGGATAAAAATGCTTCTGATTTGCATTTAAGGGTTGGCAGCCAGCCGATGTTACGTATCTTTGGCAAGCTGACACCGGTAGCCGATTGGCCTGCATTGACTGTTGAAGATTCCCGTGTTGTATTCGGGTCCATAGCCACACCTGCGCAATGGGATGCATTTGAAAAGGACCTTGAACTTGATACCGCGTATAGCGCCTCCGGCATCGGCCGTTTCCGTGTCAATGTCCTCAAACAACGGGGTACCATCGCCTTTGCTATTCGACTGGTGCCATTCACTATCCCCACTATTGACCAACTAAAACTGCCCGAAATCTGTAAAGACCTGGTTAGAAAACCCAGGGGTTTAATCGTCGTCACGGGCTCGACGGGAAGCGGCAAATCGACGACCATGGCAGCCATGATTAATCATCTTAACGAAACGGAGAGCCGAAATATTATCACTATTGAAGATCCGATCGAATATTTGCATCATAACAAAAAAAGCATTATTGCCCAACGGGACCTGGGGGAAGATACACGGTCATTTGAACTTGCCTTAATCCATACTCTTCGCCAGGACCCTGATGTTATATACATCGGCGAAATGCGCGATCTGGCCACCATTGCCACCGCGGTCCGGGCAGCAGAAACGGGGCACCTGGTGCTGGGGACGCTGCATACCACCGATGCTGCCCAAACCATCGACCGCATCATCGATATTTTCCCTTCAAGTCAGCAAAGTCAGATCCGCCTGCAACTCTCCATGGTTCTCGAAGCAGTTTTGATGCAGTGCCTGCTTCCACGAATCGATGGCAACGGCCGGGTAGCTGCTTTTGAAATTCTAATTGCCAATCCCGCTGTTAGGAATATCATCCGGATGGGAAAAACGCATGAAATCACCAATGTCATGCAATTGAGTACCAAAGATGGAATGCAAACTCTGGACCAATCTCTTGCTAAGTTAGTAAAAGCAGAACTCATTAGCCAGGAGGTTGCTTTGATGAAAGCAAGTAATCCGGCTCAACTACTAAAGTTGTTATGAGATCACAGCTGATAAGTACGGGAAAAATGGTGTAACCGCCAAGATGCCGACCTGGTTAGCAAGCTAACGCCGAAGAAACGAAAGCACCGGTTAAGCAAATGTGGGGTTTTCGCGATATCGGAAATCCCCATTGCCAAAAGTATTCTTTGAATATATAATCCGAAAAGAAATCCGCGGAAAGATGATGGCTTAAGCAAAAAGATGCCAAGTGGAAATTTACACTCCCAAGTCACTTTCTCGGTCGGTAGCCAGTCAGAAACACGAAGGTGGAACAGATTAACAATCGGTCAACCTCATTAGCCCGTTTGATTATTAGAGTCACTAACCCGCCCATTTTGAGCGTAATAACTCTGGTTTTAATTATTCTTACCAAGTCTGATAATTCCCTGGCGAGGTTTAGCGGCGTAATGGTAATCCTGCTGTTTTTTGTGTTATTACCCGTCGGCTACCTTTACCTTAGAACTTTTAAGGGTAAACTCGCTAAATCAGAGATTGAATTTACTCTATTTTTAAAACAACACCCTAAAGATATTCTTATTTTGGCATTACTGCTCGGACCATCATCTTTGGTGGTACTGTGGACGGTCGGCGCTCCCCAGATCTTGATCTATACCATAGCAGCACTAATTGCTGGTTCGATTATAACCGCCTTAATCAACGCCTTTTATCGCGCTAGCTTTCATTTGACGGGGATAATTATACTGAGTGTTTTAGCTGCTAAGGCTTGGGGAGTTGGTTTTCTTATTCTATTAACTGTTATTCCTTGGATTTTCTGGGCGAAGTATTATTCACATGAGCATACCATCCCCCAATTATTAGTTGGGATCGCAGTGGCAGTGACGGTACTCCTAATATTTTTACAAGTATTTTGGCCGAAATGACAATTTTAGCTCCTTATTCGTTTCTGAATTAATTATTTTTGGGTGAAATTGGTTAACTAGGGATAAACGATGAGGTATAATAGTAACGGTAACACCATCAAGCGATATGCTTAGCAGGACAGAGATTGCTGTGGGACCATCTTAGATTAGCCCCATCAAGGAGGCGATGGATGACAAGTCTTGGAAATTCGAACAGCGGTAAATTATTTGGAACAAGCGGTGTACGCGGTATTATGTATAAAGAGCTGGATTGTGGGGTGATAAATAATCTGGGTAGGGCGATTGCCTCCAGTCTCCCACCCCAGGCACGATCCGTAATTGCCACTGACAGCAGAATTTCCCGGGGCGATGCGAAAGCCGATCTTACTTTAGGAATGATGGCAAGTGGGATGACCGTCATCGATACTGCCAGTCAGGGTACGGGAGACGACCCTCCGTGGTTAGGTATATTACCCACGCCAGTGCTGGCTTTCCTCACTCGAGAATTACAGGTAGATGTAGGTATTATGGTAACTGCTTCCCACAACCCTCCTGAGTATAATGGCTTTAAATTTTTCAACTCTGATGGCATTGGCTATAGCCGCTCTCAAGAACGCGTGGTGGAGGATATATACTTCCATCAACTCTTCCGTAGAGGTGTTATCGGTGGTTATTCTATCGATGCAAGTGCCAGACAACGATACTATGACTATGTGAAAGCCAACTGTAGTTATCAGGATTTTAAAAAACGATTTAGAATAGTGATCGATCCGGGTAACGGTGCGGCATCTAAATTTGTCAGTGACCTGTTTTGGGAATTAGGCTTAGAAACGTTTTCTATCAATGATACGGCTGACGGCACATTCCCCGGGAGAAACCCGGAACCTCGCCCCGACACCCTTCGAAAAACTTACACTTATCTCAAATCTTGTAATGCCGACCTGGCCGTATGTTTTGACGGAGATGCCGATAGAGTGGTTTTTATGGATAAACATGGTTTTATCGGTTTCGATGAAGCAGTGACATTTATGGCTGCCCTGGAAGTTAAAGCCAGCGGGAAAAAACGCGTGGTCACGACAGTCGAAACCGGCCGGACATTGGACATGGCTTTAAAACCCTTGGGGGTTGAAGTCATTAGAGGTAATGTGGGCGATGTCCCGGTTGCCTATTTAACTCGCACCGTCAAAGCAGCCATCGGCGTTGAATCTGTTGGGGTTTATATTTATCCCGATCATGGTTATTTCCCCGCTTCCATATGCGCCGTCCTGACTTTACTGAAAAGCATTCAGGATGTCTCTGAAATACGTGAATATTTTAGTGGTTTACCTGCTCTAATAAAAAAACAGCGGAAAATCACATGTCCTAATAATCTTAAAGAACACGTTTTAAACCGTATCGTTTCGCATCCCGAATTATTTGGGAAAGGTGAGGTTAATACCATCGATGGTCTCAGAGTAGACTTTGAAAATAGCTGGATACTGATACGACCCAGCGGAACTGAACCAATTATTCGGGTTATCGCCGAGTCGACGTCACAATATCAAACGGAGAAATTAATAGCTAAGGCTTCCGGTGTCGTTTCAGAATTCATAAAGTAACACCCGGCTTCATCGGGTCAGAGTCTTTTCAGGCAATATAGCCTGGAGCTGTTCCGATATCTTGCTACACAATAACCGATAGCTGTTTTCTAAATCTTTACTCTTTAAGCCAATTTCAGCCCACAACCAGACGATGTGGTTGGCCATACCCATATCTATATAGGCTTGTTCTAAACCATCTAACTGTTCGCTAGAAAGGTCGTTTAATTCACTTTTCCGGATATCCCAAATTACAGTCTGGAACGCCAGAGGTTTGCCATCCCATGGAGTTGTGGCGATGCGCAAGTTTGTCTCGAGTTCGCCGAGACTCAGACTGTGTTTGTTTAAATTGATTGCTACCTTTTCCTTATTTTTTAGGGGAACGGCATCTTCTTTTTTCGCAGCTTGCACGGCAACCTCTCGGCTGAGCTGAGGAGTTTCTTCTTTATTTAACAGGTCGATTTCTCCGAGTAGTTTTTCCTTGGTTTCTTTAAGTTTGCGCATAGATTCAGTTAGTTCTATGGTTTGTCGGGAGGGATCGGCCGGGGATATGTTAACCCTTTGTCGAGTTGGTTTTTTCGATTCTTTAGGCATCAGTTTTTCCTTTTGTTTCGGTGGAGATTGGACCTTTTCCCCCGGTGTTTGTGCCATAGTTTTGGGCTCTGATTTTAGTTCGCGAATCTCCGTCGTACGTTTTTGAGATTGAGTTAACGTCTGGGCAGGGTTTTCGAGGTTTACCCGTTTACTGTGTAAAGGACCATTTTTCTCTGAGATGTCATCTTTTACATGCGGTCTTAATGCAACAAATGCCTGTTTTTCTGGTAGCTTGGTTTCTAGTCCGATTCCATTCCAGGCTGGTGGTTCAAATATTTTTCGAGTTAAGTCTTCAGTCCGAAGACTTTCATCAGGTCCTTTGACCGGGGTCGTCATCTCCATTGGAAGATTCCAGGTTTGTTCTTCTTTTACCCCGGTAGATTTAGTGTTTGGGAAGTCTTGAGGGTGATTACTATTAGTATTCTTATCAAAATTGATATGGTTAAATGGTGAATCGTTTGAAAAATTTGTTTGACGTTTTTGGGAAAAAATCAGGGGAATAATCCTGGCGACAATGTTACCCGCCAGTATGCCTAAGCCTACCGAACCGATGACAATAAGCAGTCCCTGCCACCAAACCATGTTATCTTCCAAAGCAACTTATTTGTTGAAGCACTTCTATAAATGACCCGGAAAGATCAATTATTGTTTTAATTTTCCTCATTCCATAGCAAGGACAAAAATTGTACTTAAATTATAGGCTTTCAATGATTTCAAGTCAAGGAGTTGACCCGTTCCGGTAGATTTGATAACGCCTCATTTTCCTCATGTTAGCTACTAATAATTCCAGATGGGGTAGATAGTTAGAGCCAGGTGAGGGTACTAGCGTTGTGCATTTTCTATAATACAAAACGACTGCCTCCCAGGTAATAAAACTCAATAACGACATTCATGGATAATATCCGTAAAACAAGTCACATATCACTCCCTATCCGTTAGCATTGGGTTTAAAGTACTAAAAATGGGGGGATTGGTTAAGTAGATTTGACTTAATAGGAGTTGACTCGAGTTCTGCAAACCACTAATATTCATTACAATGAAGCTTTAGAAGGCTAAGCGAATACTACCGGGGTGCTAAGAACTACCGTCTGTAAAGTGGTCACCTGGGTGGTAGGGAGCAAATGGTGAAACCGACCTGTACAAAGGCCGGTTTTATTTTTTTATAAGTAATTGCTAAATAAAAATGGGTCGAGTCTTAAAAAAACAAACTGGCTGCCCTTTCGTAGCCAGGCCAAGAAGGAATCCGATGGGGCTGAGCAGTAACCCAGTTACCTTATTACGTGGATAACAGATTGAAAATAGCTACAAAAACAAAAAGCCAATTAGATGCCGGGACCGCGATCCCCAAAGGTCGGATCTATCGCGATGGTATCCCCTTGGGGAATTATCAATTTTATTTTGCTTTACCCCATCCTTCTAACAACATAATTAGATTTGAGGTTTAAATTTAACATAATGAAAGGGATTAAATCATGAACATTTTTGAGTTACTTGAAATTGCCAAGTCAAAGAAAGCCTCAGACCTGCACCTGTCGGTGGACAGCTACCCACTGATCCGAGTAAACGGCTTTTTGAAACGTATTGATAACACCGCGCCCTTGAAATTAGATGAAATCGAAGTAGCCTTCGCGAATATATTGACTATTGATAGACTGGAGGAGTTTCAAAAGAACCGTGAGCTGGATTTTCATCACACCCTAACGGATGGTACAGTTCTGCGTTGTAATGCTGCCCAAGAGCGCGGTCAGTTGAGTCTGGCAATTAGGATTCTGTCACCCGTTGTTCCTTCGATCGATGCCCTACAGTTACCGGAGATTTACAAAACACTCTCCCAGCTCGACAGGGGATTGGTAATTATCTCGGGGTCTACGGGTAGTGGCAAGACCACAACCCAGGCCGCCATAATTCAATACATTAATGCCCATCAGACCCGGCATATCGTCTCCTTGGAGGATCCGATTGAATATTGTCATACCAACATCAAATCGAAGATCATCCAGCGGGAACTGGGGGTTGATACCCCGACCATGGCTCAGGCTTTAAAACATGCCTTGCGGCATGATCCGGACGTGATTGTGGTGGGCGAAATGCGGGACAGTGAAACGGCGGCGGCAGTGATCTCTCTAGCAGAAACCGGCCATCTGGTTATCTCTACCGGCCACGCCACAAGTACTGCCAAGACGGTCGAAAGAATCGTCGACCTCTTTCCTTACAACGAACGCTACCTGGTGCAGATGCGACTAGCTTCGCTGCTCAACGCAATTCTTTGCCAGACCCTGGTGCCCAGAGCCGACGGTTCGGGGAGAATTGCGGCGGTAGAAATCATGATTGTCAACACTGCTATTCGGAATCTGATCCGCGAAGGTAGGATGACTTTAATCGAAGACGCCATCCGTGATTACGGACAGGGTTTAAACACTACCCTAGATGAATCCCTGTGCGCACTCTTCCGGCGCGGTATCATTTCCCTAGAGACGGCTATTAAATACTGCCATGACCCGGAAGAGATCCGGCGGAAGACTGACGAAATCTTTAAGCGAGAGAGAACCCAGCCTAAAACGCATGTGTTACAGAGCATCCGTGGTAGGTGATGATTCACAGCTCATTTAGTTTAGTATAACGGTGTAAGCTGGTTTTATCGCCATATTTCGAATTGCTTCAATAATATTTGGTACTTGTGAATTTCGAAAATAAAATTACCAACTGGACACACTGTAAGCGGCTAACCACTGGCATAACATAAATACTAACCAAACCACACTTTACTTTAGCATTATCGGAGCCCTACTCATAAATTTCTCTTGACAATTTTGTGATGATTTGATAAAATAGTGAACAATTACGTGAAATATTCCTCGAAATTTTTTATTGCCGGCTAAGTAGTGCGAACAATTTATATTGTAATGGTTTCTTAACTTAGGATCATTGGCAAGTACTAAAATACTAGATTTGACCCTTACAAAAGTAGTATTAAAAAAAAGGTGAATTGCCTTTAGAATTAAAGTAGGTTAAAAGGATAAATTAAAAAGAACTAGGGGGCATAGACAGATGGTAAACCTGGAGTATCACAAGGGTTCGTTCTGTATTTATACACCTAGATTTTGCCAGGAAGGCTACTGTTCTCAATGCTACATATACGTTCAAAGATCGGTGTTTGCTAAACCCGAAAAAGACCGGTTACCAATCAAGCATCTTAGGAAGCTGCAAGAAGTAGGTACAAAGTAACAAAGGAATTTAATTTCTAAATATTAGCTGGTTCATTATTGTATCGTTTACTCTGACTTCCAATAGCTGAAGACTCCCTACTCCTTCGGAACCCCCAATTTCAAAGTGATATTCGGAAAGTGTCTGTAAGCGTATACATTTTACTGATTATTATATCGCGTAATTTTAATTTTGTTTTTCACTTAAGAATAAAACAGTTTAATTGTACGTTCAATACGAGCACCAGTCTGATAAATCTGAAGAATATACCGAAACTACCCAGAATGCCGAAACAGAAAATGGATTGATGAGATCGTGCTCGTAATTATTGTATTTGCTAAGATTTTGAAGCTGAAATGTTTACCATCAGAGACGGAATTAGAGCAAAATAATAACGAGAGCGGTGTTATTTGAGACTATAAATTTCGTTATATTTACCTACAATCATTTCTCAATGAATAATCAGACTTCGCGCTTATATCCAGAATTATGAGTCCTCATTTTAGTTAAAAACTGCTCAATATCGTGAGAAGTAAATCTTCGATCGCCTCTAGTTGTAATGCGCGTCGATTCTAGAATGCCTTTATCCGCCCAGCGCCTTAACGTATTAGGATGAACATGTAGGAGCTGCGAAACTTCCCTGACAGTCATCATATTGTCAATTTGATTTTCAATTGCCATATCGTCACCTATCCCACTTTGCATAACCTATTTATAAGATAATTCACTTTAATTAATATGAAAATCACCCAGAGGTCCCAATTATAAAAATCATTAGTACCAACTAAAATGGATAAGTTGGGAGGAAAAGTGAAGTCTGTTATATTGACCTTTTAATCATCTGGCAGGTAGACTATGAACTAAGGCTGATTAACCAGCCAGAAAAAGTCAGGGAGCGTCGTAAGAACTAGTAAAAATTCTTAATGGCAGTCTGAGAAGGTGTTGAACCACTACCTGTAATATGGTCACTTCGGTAGTGGGGAGCCAATAGTGAAACCAACCTCAAATAGGTTGGTTTTATTTTTATCTGACCTGGTAAGTTTTTGAAAATAGGGTAGGCGCCAATCCTTAGAGGGCGGTTGGACATTTTAAAGTAGAACATAATACCTTTTTCTTCGCGGTATAGTATGTAACAATAGAAAGGTATTGGTATAAATGATATGGTGAAATGCGTGAAATTTAGGCAGGATAAGGCGTTGTTCCCATTTTGTAACAGTTACACCGTTTTGATTATGAGGGATTAAGGGGATAAAAATTTGAAGGCACTTTTTTTATGCGGTGGCATCGGGAAGAGAATGTTTCCTCTCACAGAGGATAAGTTCTTGTTGCCATTTTTGGGGAAGACCCTACTGGAACATCAACTGACACTGGCAATCGGGGCGGGACTCGCGAAATTCATCTTGGTTTGTAATCCGAAAAATCAAGAGCGCGTGCGAGCGATCGCGGGTAATTTACCGGGCGCCTCCGTCGAAATCGCGGTTCAGGCTGAAGCTAAGGGTATAGCAGACGGGCTAGAATGCGCCGCACCCTTTCTTACCGAAGAACTATTGATAATCAATCCCAATGACATTTTTGACGGGGCTGCCTATTCCGCGTTGCTCGCGAGCCGGCAACCAAACCAAGCGGCCAGCATCCTCGGTTACCGGGTGAGCAGTTACTTCCCCGGCGGTTATCTGGTGACTAATGAAAGAGGGATCTTAAAGGGCATTGTGGAAAAGCCCGGTGCCGATCACGAACCGTCGGATCTAGTCAACTTGATGGTTCACTGGCACACCGACCCCGAAGCGTTGCTCCGGACGATAACCCGGGTGGAAACTACTAGAGACGATGTTTACGAATGTGCCCTGGATTTAATGTGTAAAGAGGGGAAGAATATCCGGGTGGTGCCCTACGCCGGTGCCTGGCATGCAATTAAATATCCCTGGCATATTCTGGATGCCGTACACTACTTCCTCGATCAAGCTGAAAGTTATGTCTCACCCACTGCGCAAGTATCACCTCGGGCGTGCATCGAAGGTAAGGTCGTTATTGGGGACAACGTCCGGGTGCTAGAAAATGCGGTGATACGGGGACCGGTCTACATCGGACCGGGTTCCATTATCGGTAATAGCACCTTAGTTCGGGCTTACAGTCATCTCGGCACCAATTGCGTTGTTGGCTTTGCCACGGAAATTAAAGGCTCATATATCAGCGAGGGGAGCTCGTTCCATATGAACTACGTCGGTGATTCGATTGTGGGTGCCAACTGTAATCTGGGAGCAGGTACCATCACTGCTAATTGGCGCTTTGATGAGCAAAATATTTCGGTTGACGTTAATAAACAACTTGTGCCGACCAAAAAGGATAAGTTAGGAGTAATAATGGGTGACAATTGTCGCACCGGCATCAATGCCAGCCTCATGCCCGGCATTAAAATCGGCCCTAATTCCATCATTGGTCCGGGAATTTACTTGACAGATAATGTTGATTCAAATACAATGCTGGGGCTACCGGACTCAGCACGGCCTATGAAAAAAAACTACCACCCCCACCGGAAGAGTACTGACAAGGAGGAATAATAGGTATGTGCGGTTTGATCGGTTACATTGGTCATGAACCAGCAGCTCCGGTGGTGTTCGGGGCTTTGGCACGCCTGGAATACCGGGGCTATGATTCCGCCGGTATCGCTACTGTCTGTGACCAGCGGATTTATCTTGGTAAGGATAAGGGTAAACTTGAAGATGTCATGCGCCAATTTAAGTCACTATCGTTTCCGGGACAGGTTGGCATCGGGCATGTGCGCTGGGCTACTCATGGCGCGGCAACCCAAGTAAATGCGCATCCTCACTTGGACCAACAACGTCAAATCGCGGTCGTGCATAATGGCATCATCGATAATTACGCGCAGATCAAGTCAGCTCTAGCGTCAAAATATCAATTCCTTTCCGAAACAGATACCGAAGTAATTCCCCACCTCATTCGTTATCATATGGAATCAGGTTTATCTTTTGAAAATGCCTTTTTCAAAACTACCGAAGAGCTTACCGGTTCCTTCGCTATTCTCGCGGTTTATGCTCTCGAGCCGGATAAAATTTTGGCGGCTCGCAAAGAAAGCCCTTTGGTTATCGGGATTGGTGAGAACGCTAATTATATCGGTAGTGACATCCTATCGTTCTTGCCCCATACCAAAAAATATCTCACTATTAATGACGGTGAGAAAGTAGTTGTCACCGAAAATCAGGTCAGATTCTATAATCATGAACGCCGGGATTATGTTAAAGAACCGGAAATCGCGAATTGGGATTGGAAAGAAGGACATAAAGGCGATTATGACTATTTCATGCTGAAGGAGATTGAAGAGCAGCCCCAGGTAATTAGGCAGGCGCTTTTACAGGATAATGAATTAATCACACAGATGGCCAAGGAAATTATGGGGGCGCGACAGGTTATCTTCGTAGCCTGCGGTACGTCTCGTCACGCGGCGCTTATCGGGCGATACACGTTTTCCAAGATTGGCCATACCTTTAGTGATGTCATTATGGGGTCAGAGTTTGGTTACTTTGCAGAATCAATCGATCAAAATACCGTCGTTATCGCAATTTCCCAGAGCGGGGAAACAGCGGATATCATGGACGGTGTCCGGCAGGCCAAAGCGAATGGAGCCAAGGTGTTTTCCCTGGTAAACGTGGTCGGTTCCTCGTTGGCGAGAGCCAGCGACCGGGTACTCTATTTGAATTGTGGTCCCGAAATTGGCGTGGCGGCGACCAAATCATTCTCCGCCCAACTCTGTCTGCTGTATCAGCTCGCTTATGCAATGGATTATCGACTCTCGGAAGGACAGGCCAAACTCCGCGAGATATCCTATGAAGTTACCTCAGATTTAAATTACTATACTAATCGGCTTCCGGCATTGGCCAGGAAGTTGAGCAGCAAGAAAGACTTCTATTACCTGGCGCGGGGCGTTAATTTCGCGGTGGCCAGCGAGGGCGCTTTGAAATTAAAAGAAATTTCTTATGTACATGCCGAGGGGATGCCATCCGGCGAACTGAAACATGGTACTTTAGCCCTGATCGAAGAAGGGACCCCGGTCATTGCTATCTGTCCTACCGATTACACATTTGAGGACTCGCTGGCTAATATCATGGAAGTTAAAGCGCGCGGAGGTTATGTCGTTGGTGTATCGGACGCTTATTCTAAGATTTTCGATGCTCATATCCGCATACCCAAGGTTGAAGAGATTATGTATCCACTGGTAACGACAATCCCACTGCAGATATTCGCCTACTATTCCGCCTTAGTCCGAGGATTCGACCCCGATAAACCACGCAATTTAGCCAAATCGGTAACGGTTAAATAAGACGTAGTCTCCGATGTGGAACTTATATTTCAGGTTTATTGAGAGCGTACGAAGGATATGGATAAATTGCTAGAAAGAGGTACGGTTGTGAATAAAAAAAGACGCCTAACACGTAACATTAAGACAGGCAATAATTGTATAATTCAGGATGACGTTATCATTGGCCAATCCGATAAGGGTCAGGTGATAATCGGGGATAACGCTCTAATTCGTTCCGGATCAATTATTTATTCCGATGTAAAGATTGGAAATGGGTTTAAAACCGGTCACCGAGCGTTAATACGGGAGAATTCCGAAATCGGCGATAATGTCCTTGTCGGCACTAATGCTGTATTGGATGGTAATTGTAAATTGGGCAGCAACATCAGCATCCAGACCGGAGCCTATATTACTGCTTATACTACGGTTGAAGACAACGTATTCATTGGTCCATGGGTTGTCACCGCTAATGACAAATATATGGTGCCCGGGGCAAAGCTGATAGGACCCACGATCAAAAAAGGCGCCCGTATCGGGGCTAATGCCACGCTTTTACCAGGGGTGGTAATTGGCGAAGGAGCGATAGTGGGCTCCGGAGCTGTCGTGACCCGAGACGTAGCATCCGGGACAACCGTAGTCGGTAATCCCGCCCGGGTACTAAGAAAGAGAAATTGAAGATGAAAGACAAGACTAAGGAAAGCGGCGACGTAGCCAAGCGGTTAAGGCCGGGGTCTGCAAAGCCCCTATTCGACGGTTCGAATCCGTCCGTCGCCTCCACTAACAAGAAAATCGCTGTTTTTGGTATGGGCTATGTCGGTATTCCGGCTGCGGTGTTATTAGCAAATGCTGGTCATGACGTCACGGGTATACAGCGACGTTCGCGCCGGTCCGGTTGGAAAATTGATTGGTTAAATGAAGGGCGCTGTCCCATTGGTGGGAATGAACCCGAATTACCCGAGATGCTCAAGAAAGTTGTCTCCGATGGTAAATTCAGAGTAACGGAGGACTTCAGTGTATTAAAGGATATAGATTTTATCCTTATCGATGTTCAGACACCAACTGATGCAAACCATGTCCCGCAGTATGAATCACTAAAAGAGGTGTGTCATCAGATTGGACAATATTTGGCTCCAGGTAAAATCGTCATTATTGAATCCACGGTGGCGCCGGGCACCACGGAGCACTTGGTTAAACCCATTCTGGAAACCGAGTCTGGTCTAAAAGCGGGTCTGCCAGAGGGGTTTGGTTTATGCTTCTCCTATGAGCGCGTTATGGTCGGTCGGCTCATTCACAATATCCGGGAATACCCTAAAATCGTGGGTGGCACCGATGTTGCTAGTACCCGGATGGTTATGAAAATGTACCAATCAATCGTTAAGGGTGGGGTCTACGGAACTGACCCGATGACGGCAGAGGTTTCTAAAACCGTAGAAAACGCTTATCGCGACGTCCAGATTGCTTTCGCCAACGAGGTCGCTTTGTTATGCGAATCACTAGGTACAGATGTTTACGACGTACGGAAATTTGTGAATGGATTGCCCAATGATCCTTCTTCTCCCGGGGCTAACCCGATCAGAAATATGCATTTACCTGGTGCTGGCGTGGGGGGGCATTGCTTGCCAAAAGATACCTGGTTATTGATGCATGGCTATAAGAACTATGCCAATTTTATCAACCATTACCCGTTTTCCATTATGGCTGACGCTAGATATTTAAACGACTGGATGCCTGTTCATATGGTCGACCTCCTAGTCTCAGCGTTGAACGAAGCTAAAAAAGATATCAAGGATTCGCTAATCGGGATTTTGGGTTATGCTTTTTTGGAGAACTCGGATGATGCGAGAAATACCCCAACCGTTCATTTTATTAAGGAATTGGAAAAAAGAGGCGCCAAATATAAAATCCATGACCCATTTGTCAAAGATAACGAGGAAGGTTACCAGATTGAAACGGATTTGGATAAAACCTTAACTAATTGTGATGCCTTGGTGGTTATGACCAAACATGATGAGTATATGGAGATTAATCCGGCAAAATTGCAAAATCTTTTACGCACAAAAGTCATTATTGATGGTAGAAATTTGTTCGATCCTCTTGAGTTCATAACCGCCGGTTTTATTTTTAAGGGAGTGGGGAAAGGAAAAAGTTATAATGTATCTGGTAAATGATTGTCTATTGAGGATTTTTAACAATGACTGAAACTGGGAATACCAGACTCAAAATCGGAGTGGTTGGTCTCGGTGCTATGGGTCTTAATCATGCCCGATTATATACTCAGTTAAACTGTCAATTGGTTGGGGTGGCAGATGTCGATCCAATTCGCGCGAAGGAGATAGGCGAAAAATATAACGTTCCGTATTACAGCGATTATCATCAATTATTGAACAAAGTGGAAGCGGTTAGTATCGCTGTACCAACCACTTTACATCATAGGGTTGCGATGGATTTCTTGAACGCGGGAGTTCATTGTTTGGTGGAAAAACCCATTGCTTTCAGCCTTGACGAAGCCGAGGAAATGATTAAAATAGCTAAGAAAAACCATGTAAACTTAGGCATTGGCCATATCGAGCGGTTTAATCCAGCCGTAGTAAGATTGAAACAAGTAATTGATGAAGGTAAATTAGGCAAACTACTGATAATTTCAACTCGGCGTGTTGGTCCATCTGTACCGAGGATCAGAGACGTAGGAATAGTTATTGATAGTGCTACTCATGATATCGGTGTCGTTAAATATCTACTCGGTAAAGAACCCACCAACGTTTTTTCCAGAGTGGGTAAACTCAAGCATCCCAAAGAAGATTATGCCGTTATTGTGCTCGATTTTGATGATACCACAGCCTGTATCGAGGTGAACTGGTTTACACCTCATAAAGTCCGCACGTTGGTGGCTACGGGCAGCGAAGGGATAGCTTATTTGGATTATATTGAACAAAAATTGACTGTGCACAGCTCTAACGGAATAGAAAACACAGAAATTATTAAGGCGGAGCCATTGAGATTAGAACTTGAAGATTTCCTGGCGAGTATTTTGGAAGGAATACAACCATCAATAAATGGAACCGAAGGGAAAGCTATATTGAAAATAGCCCTTGAGTCTAATCATAATAACTATTTTTCGTCCTTTCAAAATCGAATCGAAGAAACTAAAGACGATGATTTATCGTCTTTAAAAAAGCCAAAGGTTGTGGTAACTATTCCCTGTTTTAATACACAAATAGCAATTGCGAGAGTTGTTTCAAAAGCTAAACAATATGCGGACGAAGTTATTGTGGTAGATGATGGGTCGTCAGATTTGACAGGAATTACAGCCAAATCCATCGGAGCGATAGTGATCAGTCATGGGAAAAATAAAGGCTATGGCGAGGCTCTCAAATCTTGTTTTACCGCTGCCTTAGCCAGGGGGGCAGAAGTCATTGTCACCATCGATGGTGATGGGCAACATAATCCAGATGAAATACCTCAACTTTTAGATGCGATATTGAAGGAACAAGTCGAGGTAGTAATTGGGTCAAGATTCATTGGCACTAATAATATTCCTAAATATCGCAGATTCGGCATTTCCGTTATTAATTGGCTTTGGAATTATGGTTCCAGTACGAAATTGTCAGATTCACAGAGTGGTTTTAGAGCTTATCGAAAAAATATTTTAGAAATACTAAACCTTTCGGAAAAAGGTATGAGCATAAGCATTGAGATCATAGAAAAAATCAGAAAAAATAAGGTTAATATAAAAGAAGTCCCCGTAACTTGTTCATATGAAAACAATAACTCAACGTTAAGTCTTGAATCTCTTTTCCATGGTTTCAATATTGCCTTTTCTGTTCTGAGAATTAGGCTATTGGAAACATTTAGGAGGACATAAATATACAGGTTTAGGAACGTGGAGTCCCTGGTGGATTATGGAGGTTAATAAATGTTAAACAAGGCCCTAATTACTGGAATTACCGGGCAAGATGGTTCATACCTGGCAGAATTACTGCTTGCTAAAGGATACGAGGTACATGGGCTGATAAGAAGAGCCAGCACGTTCAATACTTGCCGAATCGACCATTTGTATTCAGATCCACATGATCCTCACAGCAAGATGTTTCTTCATTATGGAGACCTTTCAGATGGGGCTCAACTTACCAATCTTCTATACTCATTAACACCTAACGAAATATATCATCTTGGTGCTCAAAGTCACGTTAGAGTAAGTTTCGATATGCCCGAATATACTGGTGATATTGTTGGTCTTGGTACAACTAGATTATTAGAGGCTGTTAGGACAAGCGGAATAAAAACCAGATTTTATCAAGCTTCTAGTAGCGAAATGTTTGGAGCTACTCCTCCTCCTCAAAATGAGTGTACACCATTTTATCCCAGGAGCCCTTACGCCGTTGCTAAAATTTATGCTTATTGGATGGCAGTTAATTATAGGGAAGGCCAAGGGGTTTTCGCTTGTAACGGAATACTTTTCAACCATGAATCCCCTCGCCGGGGAGAGACTTTTGTTACTCGTAAAATTACCAGAGCAATCGCGAATATACTGGCCAAGAAACAGCAATATTTGTATCTAGGAAATTTAAGCGCAAAAAGAGACTGGGGCTACGCTCCTGATTATGTCGAAGCCATGTGGCTGATGCTTCAACAAGATAAACCGGAAGATTATGTTATTGGCACAGGAGAATCACATTCTGTCCAGGAATTTCTGGAGGCATCATTTCGTTATGTGGGTTTAGATTGGAAGGAACACGTCAAAATAGATCCTAGATATGTGAGACCCACCGAAGTTGAACATCTTCGAGCAGATTATTCCAAAGCTAAAGAAAAGCTAGGATGGGAACCTAAGATATCATTTTCCGAATTGGTCAAGATAATGGTTGACAACGATATGGAATCTTTAGGTCTTATTCCTATAGGCCAAGGGAAAACTATCCTGGCCGAGAAAGGGATGAATACCAATGATAGAGCTCTATTTAACCCAACCGGAGGAATAGAAAAATGAAGTCAATATCTTCAAAGAAGATATTGGTTACTGGGGGAACCGGGTTTCTTGGAAAATATGTTGTGGAACACCTAAAAAAACGAGGATGCAAAGAAATCTTTATTCCGACCAGTAAAGTCTACAATTTAATCGAAATGGAGTCTGTAAAAAGGCTTTATAGGGATAGTAATCCTGATATAGTTATTCATCTCGCAGCTCGTGTTGGTGGAATAGGAGCAAATTTGAACAATCCGGGGAGTTTCTTTTACGAAAATCTGATGATGGGTGTTCAAATGATAGAACAAGCAAGAATAAACAATATTGAAAAATTTGTAGCTCTTGGCACAATTTGTGCTTATCCCAAATTTACCAAAGTGCCATTTAAAGAAGAAACTCTTTGGGATGGATACCCTGAAGAGACAAATGCTCCATATGGACTTGCCAAAAAAATGCTTTTAGTCCAATCTCAAGCGTATAGAAAACAATATGGCTTGAATTGTATTTATTTATTACCGGTAAACCTTTACGGTCCTGCAGACAATTTCGATCCCGAGTATTCACATGTAATTCCTGCGTTGATAAAAAAAATTTATGATGCCGAGCAAAAAGGTGAAAAGTACATAACGGTGTGGGGAACAGGGAAAGCATCTAGAGAGTTTCTTTATGTCGAAGATGCTGCGGAGGGGATTGTACTCGCCACTGAACAATATAATAGTCCAGAGCCCATAAATCTCGGAGCCGGTTTCGAGATATCAATTAAAGAGCTAGTGGAGTTTATCTCCAAACTCATGAATTTCAATGGCAAGATCGTTTGGGATAAATCAAAACCGGACGGACAGCCCAGACGCTGTCTCGACACGAACAAGGCAAGAATAGAATTTGGGTTCACCGCAAAAACTGGGTTTGTTGAGGGTCTTAAACAGACAATACAGTGGTATAGAAAAGTTAGGGATATAGAAGCTTGAAGATAGTAGCGTTGGTTTCTACTTTAGATTTAAAATACCGCCTAGGGTGCACTTCGGCGTGGTGGCAATTATTTAAAGCTTTATATGAAAATGGAAATGAAGTTATTGCAGTTCCTTACCTTGGAGTACCGATAGAAAGTCTATGGTGGAGAACATATCCCAATCCTTGTACTAGGGAAAGCATTGCTTACAACTATTTATTAGAACAAAGAAAAAAACGTGGCGTTTCACCAAGTAAAAATAACATTTTATCTCCTGGATATAATTATATCATTCAGCATTATATACGACCTAAATGGAAAACACATTTATTCAATATTTTATCGAGAGAAAAAGGAACAGACGCGTTATTAGTTATGAACATTCCGATGAGTCATATTAATGGCATACCTACCAGTGTTAAACAGGAATTTGGTATTCCAACAATTTACTATGACGGGGATGCCCCCACCAGCTTACCAAAATATACTGTGAATAGAGGTTTTAAGTTTAATTATTATTTAGGGGCTAATTTGTCTGAATATAGCGCTTTTTTGGTAAATTCTGAAGGGTGTGTTGATGATTTAAAAGAAATGGGGGCGAGCAATATTTATACTTTCCAATTTGGTATAGATCCTCAAATCGCGTTCCCAATAAATGTTAAGAAAGACATAGATGTATCTTTTTTTGGTTATGGCAGTGATTTTCGTGAAGAATGGATGAAGAAACTTATCACTATTCCTTCGATGATGTTGCCAGATGTAAAATTTGCTGTTGCTGGTACTGGTTTTAAAGTTAATTTGGGTAAAGCAGAGCTGATGGGTGATCTCTCGTATAGTGAATGGACCCGATTTAGTTCTCGAAGCAAAATAAATCTCAATATTACACGTTGGTCACATACAAGCGTGTACGCTTCTTCGACATTACGCCCCTTTGAATTAGCTGCCTTTGGCGCCTGCATTATTTCACAACCTTACAATGGTATCGAGAAATGGTTTGAAATTGGAAAAGAATTAATAGTGGTTAACGATGAAAATGAAGCCGTTGAGGCCTACAAATATTTACTAGGTAATCAAGAAAAAAGAGAAGAATTCGGTCATAATGCTAGAAACCGAATTTTAAAAGAACATACTTATCGGAACAGAGCAACGCAATTAGTAAATATAATTAGTGCACACAAAACGTGAATATTCTTCAAGTTACGCCTTATTTTGCACCAGCGTGGGCATACGGTGGGCCAGTGAGAGCCTGTTATGAGGTTTGTACCGAGCTAGCTCGGAGGGGGCATAAGGTCACGGTCTACACTACCGATTCAATTGGCGCGCAGGGGAGAGTTAATCAAAACAAAACCGCCTCAAGTTTGAGTACTCTTAATATTCATTACTTTAAAAACCTAAATAATTGGTTAGCATTTCAGCACCATCTATTTATTACTCCTGGAATGCTGTTGGAGGAGAAAAAACGAATACGGGATTTTGATATCATTCATATGGTGGAATATCGAACTTACCAAAATGTAATTACCTATCGATATGCCCAAAAGTATCGTATTCCTTATATATTGCAAGGACATGGTTCAATTCCTAGAAGAATGAACAAACAAGGATTGAAAAATATATTTGACGCAATATGGGGATATAAATTGTTGAGAAATGCTTGTAAAGTCATCGCGTTGACGCCAACCGAAGTTGAACAGTGTAAACCTATGGGAATTCTGGACAACAAAATAGAAATTGTTCCTAACGGTGTGAATCTAGATGAGTTTAATGATCTACCGATAAAAGGTGAATTTAAAAACAAACATTCTTTGAATACTAGTGATAGGATGATTTTATATCTGGGTAGAATACACGCTATTAAAGGCATTGATATGCTAATAAGGGCATTTGCTAAATTGCTCGAGCAAAACGATGGCATAACCCTAGTTATAGTTGGACCTGACGACGGTTACTTATTTACATTGAAACAATTAATTGATGATTTGAAAATTGAGAAGAAAATTATTCTCGCTGGTCCACTGTATGGGAAAGAAAAATTAGAAGCTTATGTAGACGCTGAAATATGTATCTTGCCCTCTCAATCCGAGGGATTCCCTATTGGTGTTCTTGAATCTTGTGCTTGTGGAACTCCAGTAATAATTACTGAAGGGTGTGGTATAACGAATGTCATAGATCGTAATGCTGGATTAGTAGTGCCTTATGATGAAGATAAAATGGCAGACGCGATTGCATTATTGTTATCCGATCAGCAAATGAGAACCAGAATGGGAGAAAGGGGGAAATTGCTGATCAGGGAACGGTTTAATTGGAAGACTATTGTAGATCAACTGGAAGACATATACAAAGGTTGTTTAATAGTAAAGTAGAAAAATGAAGAATAATAGCAAGCCAAATAACAAAGTGATTGTAACCACCAGCTGGGATGACGGTTCAGAATTGGATCAGAAACTGGCTGGCTTGCTTGATAGATATCATATGAGAGGAACTTTTTATATCCCGAGATCTTATTTATCCAATTCACTTAACGCGCATCAACTAAAAGCACTCGATAGCCGATTTGAAATAGGAGCCCATACGCTAAACCATCTTGTTTTAACTGATATTTCTTTAAAAGATGCTCGCAACGAGATCGAGGGTTCCAAAGCATGGTTACAAGAGTTATTAGGTCACGGCATAACAATGTTTTGCTATCCAAAAGGTCGGTTCAACCAACAAGTCAAAGATATAGTTTGTAATTCTGGTTTTCGGGCTTCCAGAACCTGTTTTTACGGAAATTTCGATTTACCAAGAGACCCATTTGAATGGCAAATTAGCTTACATGCCTCGGATGGGTCACCTTTACAAATATTACGCACCTGGTATAAATCTGGTATTTCAATAAAATCTTTATTAGATTGGGAAATAAGAGCTAAATTGTTATACGATATAGCATTGCAGCGTGGAGGAATTTACCATCTGTGGGGCCATTCTTGGGAGATTGAAAAAAATCACGAATGGGGAAAATTGGAGAGGGTTTTAAGTTACCTCTCAGGAAAAGATGGCGTAATTTACGCTACAAATAATGAGGTCTTTACGACAAGTGATTATTAAAAAGATTTTGATGAAAAAACAATAAAATGAAAATAATACATGTAATTGATTATTATCAACCCCAACGAGGGTATCAAGAAACGTTTTTAGTCAAAGAGCACGTATCTTTAGGGCATGAGGTTTATGTAATTACTTCTGACCGTTATGCTCCCAATAAACCATCCTCGGGTAGAAAGATAGTCGGGAGTGGTTCATTCAAAGAAGAAGGGGCTACAATTTGTCGCTTACCGGTCAGACTAGAGATATCAAGTTTAATCTGGTTAGTTAAATTGGAACAGAAAATTGTGGAACTAGACCCTGACATTGTTATAGTCCATGGAGTGTTTAGGATGACCGCATTGAGGATTGCCAGATTAAAAAAGAGGTACGGTCATTTCAAGCTCATATTTGATGAACATACCATTCCGGTCGCTAGTAGAAGTATTTTTAGAACGTTATATCCGATATTTAATTTATTTTTTTCGAATACAATTCGCACCGTATCTGATGTTATAGTTGCCACTTCGGACGAAAGTAAAATATTCTTAAATAAAAAGGGCGGCATCCCTCTAAGTGAAATTAAGGTTATCCCCTTAGGAGCGGACCAGGTTTTATTTCATCGGGACATTCCAGCACGCCAAACAATCAGAAACGAGTTAGGGATCAATAGTGAGCTATTATTTCTATTTACGGGTAGAATTGTTCCTATAAAAGACTTAAATTTACTTATTGAAGCTGGAGCCAAAATGGCGAGCAAGTACAATAACTTTAAAATAATGTTGTTAGGAAATGGAGACAAGTCATATCTCGAGGAATTAAAAAATAGTGTTAAGTCGCAGAAGCTAGAAAACTATTTTATTTTTCATAACGTTGTTCCAAATAATGAATTGTATAAGTACTATTCGGCAGCTGATGTTGCCGTGTGGCCAACAATGGTGACTATCAGCACACTAGAAGCTATGGCTTGTAGTCTACCGGTGATCGTATCTGATGTTCCCGCTGCTGTTGAAAGAGTTAGATTTGATAACGGCTTGGTAGTAAAGAACGCAAATCCGCAAGAATTATTTGAACATATGGAATTTTTGTTGAATAACCCCTTGACAAGGAAAGAAATGGGAGAAAAAAGTAGGAGGGCAATAGATGAGGAATTAAATTGGAAAACGATTTCCAAGGAATTTCTATCTATTTCAGACAAATGAGGCTGTGTTTTATTGCTGAAGGTTTAAGTATCCATACCAAGAGATGGGTGGAGTATTTTGCACGAACTGGGCATGAAGTCCATCTTATTTCCGCTCAATTTTCTTCGGACTATCAACAATATGAAAACACAATAAAGACATATCAGTTAGCCAGATTTTTACCCCGTTTTTGGAAAGTGTCACGCTTTTTTAATGGCGTAGTTTGGATTTACCAAGTAAGGAAACTGGTAAATAAAATAAATCCGGATATTTTAGATTGTCACTATATCACGATAGATGGATATCTTGGAGTTATATCAGGTTTTCATCCACTAGTTTTAACTGCATGGGGGAGTGATGTCCTAATCGTACCTAAAAAAAATATCTTGCACAGGTTAATGACTAATATTAGTCTGAAAAGGGCAGACTTAATCATATCTTTATCATTGACGATGACTGAAGACCTGATAAAACTGGGAGCTTGCAAGAATCGAATCCACGAAATATTGATAGGAGTGGATACTGCTAATTTCAAACCGCTAGTCAATACTAATAACATCAGACGCGATATCGGAATATCCGACTTAACGCCAATAATAATAAGCACTAGAAATTTTGAACCGGTTTACGATATTGAGACATTAATAAAAGCGGTTGCGTTAGTCTTAAAAAATATTCGGATAAAATGCATAATTATCGGTGAAGGCAGCCAGAAAGATAGCCTTCATAAATTAGCGGAATCGTTGGGTATTAGAAATGATATTATTTTTCTAGGTCGTTTTCCTCACGATGAAATTCCAAAATATCTAGCAATTTCGGATATTTATGTATCTACTTCTTTATCAGATGGTGCTTCGAATAGTCTCATGGAAGCAATGGCTACTGGCTTAGCACCTATTGTCAGTGATATTCCGGCAAATCGTGCGTTTATTAAAGATGGGAATAATGGTTTCCTATTTCCGGTTAAAAACTTTGAAATTCTGGCTAAACGACTAGAAAACCTGATTGAAAATAAAGAAATGAGAGATAAATTTGGCCACCTCAACCGAGATATTATTTTGGAAAAAGCCGATCACAATAAAGAGATGCAAAAAGTAGCCGCACTTTATAAGAAACTCGGGGAAAAGACAACCTGACCTAGGAATGGAACAGTTATGAAAATGGTATCAATAATAGGTACTCGCCCGCAATTTATTAAATACGCCATACTGGCTAAAGACCTTCGTAAATTCCATCAAGATATATTGATTCATACTGGCCAGCACTATGATTATAATATGAATAAAATATTTTTTGACCAATTAAACATACCTGCTCCCGATTATAATCTGGAGATTGGTTCGGGTACTCACTCTTATCAGACCGGGGAGATGTTAAAAGGAATTGAGGACATATTAACCAAAGAAAAACCAAGTATTGTAGTAGTTTACGGGGACACGAATTCAACCCTAGCCGGCGCTTTAGCTGCAGTAAAACTCCATATTCCGATTGCTCACGTGGAAGCCGGCTTGAGGAGTTTTGATAGGTTAATGCCTGAGGAAATTAACCGGATACTGACCGACCATTGCTCGGATTATTTGTTTTGCCCCACTCAATCTGCCATTGAGAACCTCAAACGAGAAAGTATAATTGAAGGTGTCTATTTTACCGGCGATGTCATGGTAGATTCATTAAATTATAACAAGGAAATAGCCGAGAGGTCAGATATTTTGAACCGTTTGGGACTAACTAGTAAAAATTACTTATTATTGACTCTGCATCGAGCCAGCAACACGGAAGTTAATGAGAACCTGAAAAATATTGCCGAAAGTCTTATCAAACTTAGTAATCTAGGTGAAACTATTGTATTTCCGATTCATCCCCGGACAACCAAGCTGTTGAAAGAAATTGAATTATATGACGAAATACAAATGAAAGTAAGATTAGTTGAACCATTAGGTTATTTCGAATTTTTAAAGCTATTGAATCATGCTCGAAAAGTATTAACAGATTCAGGCGGAATTCAAAAAGAGGCCTATATTTTGAGAGTTCCCTGCATCACACTCAGACAAAATACCGAGTGGATAGAGACAATACAAGATGGATGGAATGTTCTTGCCGGCACTAATGCCGAAAAGATCATCGAACTGACTCAGACTTTTATGCCTACCCAAAATTATTCGAGTATCTTTGGACAAGGTGCCTGTGAAAAAATTACGAGGATACTCAACAATGATATTCACCATCGCAAATAAGCAGATAAAAGGAATAATAAAATAAGATGAGCATGGTTGGCGAAAAAACAAAAAAAATTGCAACATTCATGATCAGCTTTGATACTGAGTTAGCTTGGGGCCGAATAGCTACGCCAAATGATGGCGTATTAAAAATATTGAGAAATGATCCCCAGAATGTTAGAGGTGCGATTAAGAAGCTACTACAAATATTAAATGAAAACGATATTAAAGCGACTTGGGCTATTGTTGGTCATCTTTTTCTTGACCATTGCGAATCCGAAGAAGGTATTCCCCACAAATCTTTAAGTCGTCCAACAAAAAACTGGTATTCATTTGATCCTTGCTCCGATATTAATAAATCACCATTATATTATGGAAGAGATATTATTGAGAGCTTATTATCCAACCCTGTTAAACATGACATTGGCTTGCATTCGTTCTCCCATGTACTTTTTTCTGACTGTACGAGGGAAGTTGCCAATGATGAAGTTAAGGAAAGCATACGGTTAGCCAAGAAATTTGGGATTGATGTCAAATCATTTGTTTTTCCACAAAATAAAATAGGGCATATCGATGTTTTGAAGGAAAACGGTATTCAAATATACCGCGGGAATAATTCCCTAAGGGCGCATCCTCAGCAAACTTTCTTGATTCGTAAACTCCACGGGTTTGCTGATGTGATTAAACCTCAATTAAGTGAAGCTATAAAAAAAGATGGTGTATGGGAAATTTCAAGCTCAGGTATTTTTGGCGAGATACCGCAAATTCCAAACGGGCTAATTTTCCGAAGTAGACTGGCGATGCAAAGGGCAATAGATGAAAATGGGATATTTCATATTTGGCTACATCCTGAGAGCCTTTTAATCGAGCCTAATCTTGCAGAACACCTTGCTCGGTTCCTTAAAATAGTTTCAAAACTGCGCGATGAAGGCAAAGTTAAAGTAATGACGATGGCCGATCTTGCCGATTATCTCGATAAGAACGGAACATGCTAGAAATTGAGCGAAAAAGATATATATTTAGAACCAAACAAATTTGGTTTAGCGACACGATATACAACGTTACCGGATATACGGCTGTGGTTTTTTCAGGATGCAAAACAAAACTGGAAGCACGATGTTTTCAATCTCAGGAAGGTTATACTTCTGTGATAGACCTTACTCAAAGCTTGGATACGATTCTCAAAAAGATGGATTCTAAATCTTGTCGTTATGCCATTAGACGAGCCGAACGGGATGGTATTAAGATAGAAATTAATCAAAATTATGATGCATTCTATCGGATATATCAAGATTTAGGCAAACACAAAGGATTGTTAAATTTAGAAAAATTAGAGACGATAAAAAAATATGGGATTTTATTTACGGCTAGTGTCAACGATGAGATTATTGGCGGGCACGTTTATTTTCATGATAACAACACAATTTTATATTGGATATCAGCCACTGCAAGATTTGGTGAAGATAAAACGAAAAATTCACTAATAGGAAACGCAAGTCATTTGATACACTGGCATGCCATTCAGTACGCTAAACGGAGCGACTTAGCGGTATTTGATATGGGTGGTCTTTTTGCCCCTGCAGGGAAGGATTACCCGGGATACTCGATCGATGATTTTAAACGGAGTTTTGGTGGTGAAGTGGTAAAGCGTTACCAATATCAAAGAGATTATAGCAGAGTGTACAGGGTTAGCAGATACTTGTATAACCGTTTAAAGGGGTAATGATTACGAACCAAGAAAACGTCACGAAAGTTTGTGCCTTGGCGGGTTTTATTTTGTTGATTCTAGCCTTAATATTTGCATGGAATTCTCCCGCTACGGGTTTTGAATCATCAATTTATACTTCTACCCCTTTTCCCTTCTGGATATGCCTACTATTGGCAATAGGCGCAGGTATCTTCATTGTTATTTCTGAAATTTATCATAACAACGCAAAAAATAACTTGTGGATATTGGGCCTATTACTGATTATGATTAGTAACATAGCATTACTCTCTTTACCGATAATTAGAGGTTATTATTTGTGGAATGCAAGTGGAGATACTGGTGAACATATAGGCATTGTTCAAGGTCTAATACAAAACGGGCATATCGGGAAAGATGTGGTATATCCTTTTACGCACCTCTTTTTAGCTCAAGTCTCTGAAATCCTTGATGTAGGCGTGATCCCAATTGTTATGCGGGTGCCAATCCTGTTCGATATGCTGTATATGGTGTTTTTATATTTTGCTGCCAAAGCATTATTACCTCGTCAGGAACAAATTTTATTTGCGTGTTTGGCAGGAGCGGCACTTATTCACGGATGGTTTACTGCAGGAGTATCACCTTATAGTCTAGGTAGTCTTTACTTCCCTATGGTCTTATTCCTATTAATTAAAAGTTCATCAAAGCCATCTCTCCCTTGGTTGATATTAGGCTTAATTATGGTATTACTTCTACCACTAATTCATCCTATTCTGGCGATTACTGCAATTATCATACTAATCTCTCTCCGGATCAGTGCGGGAATAATAGAATCCAAAGTTAGAAATAGGGCGGTTGATAGTGAATATGGGGCTATCAAACCATCTTGGGGTATAATAATTATTTTATCATTTTGGACATTTACCTGGATTTCGATTTCTTCTTTCACTATCTGGGGCGAATTTTACAAGAATGTAGAACAAGCGTTGGTGGGAGATAGTACCAATAAGATAGGAGCAATAATTAATACCATCAACTACGCTGGGAGTTACGGATACTCAACCATCAGTTATTTTACTAGGGTATACGCCGTAACACTATGTTATGGAATTCTAGTACTGATATCTTTTCCAATATTGCTTAAAAACATCTCACACGAACTAAAATTGCAAAAGGTTACTACTCTTTATGGTCCGCTTGCAGTAGTGACCTTGGCCATGATTATGTTATACTTTTTGAATTTGCGCTTCAGCCCAAGTAGGCTCGAGATTATTATTATCGTTATGCTCTTTTTTATCGTTGGATTCCTGCTCTACGAATTTTATCGTTGGACTATTAATCAAACAGTAACTTTAAGATATATTGCTATCGTATTATTAGGTTTATTTTTATTTGGAACTTCACTAGGTGGCATTCTAAAACTATATCCATCACCTTACAGTTACGATATAAGTTCGCAAAATACGCGTAGTGAAATAACCGGTATGGACTGGTTTTTGAAACAGAAAGATACTACTTTGTTTTCTGCAGGGTGGTATTTTTCACCTTATCGTTATGCTGATTTTCTCCTTACAACAGAGGAAAAACAGAATCGCAATGATTATACCATTTATAATACAAAAGATTTACCTTTCCATCTCGGTTATGATATTTATTCCAACTTAGGAAGTTACTTTAAAAATGATATTTATGTCGTTTTACTACCATTAAACAGAAAAGTATATACAGAGATCTACCCCGCAATGGCAAAAATAAGACTATTACCCGATGATTTCAACAAACTGGATCAGGACGTAACGGTCAATAAACTTTACGAGAATGGAGAATTTGAAGTTTATTATATAAGTCCTCTCAAATAGGGTTGGATGTTTCGTCAAGTAACTTAGCTAACTTTTTAGTTTGTTCAAGCCGGGTATATTTATTGATAGACGGCAAGTTTGGTTGCCAATGTGTAATGATTTTTTTATATTTTTGCCACTCTTCAAACCAATTGATGAGAGTAGTTTTTACAGCTTCTGCGTTGTCAACCAAAATCCCCGTCCCTGTTTCGGATAGTAGATCCCCAATCACACTTGTCTTGTAACCAATCCCCAGAATGGGCCTTGCAGCTCCAAGATATTCAAATACTTTACCACCGTAAGCTCCCTGAGCTCTGGGATTGTTCCATTCCAAAATTAATAATATCGTTGATTCTTTTTGAACTCGAATACTTTCATCGAGTGGTATTTGGCCATATATTTTTACTAAGTCTTCTAATTTGAAATTTACAATCAAAGGAGTGATTGTTTCTTTAACATTGCTACCAAAAAAACGTAACTCAAATTGTTCTGAAAACAATGGATAGATCTTTTCCATTTCGGCAATAGCCGTGAATAATATTTTTGGATCCCGTTTCCCTTCGTATATATTGCCAGTATAAGTGATAGTGAATTTAAGCTTTAATGGAATAATGTTTTGATAATCGCTTTCGTCATAACCGTTAGTAACGATTTCCACTCGCTTCCGATGAACCATTTCCAGCAGTCTGGCATTAGGTTTTGATACGGCAATTAGTAATCGAGCCCTTTTAAGAACATGGATTTCCAATTTTCTCTCGATATATTCATATAACTTACTTCTTTCGTCATAAGGATCAACCCATGGATCTCTGAATTCGGCTAACCAAGTAGCATTTGTTTTTTTTTGTAACCATGACGCAACAAAATGCGCTGTAGGAGGATTAGATGTACTCAAGATTACTTTAATGTTGTTATCGTTGATAATTTTGACAGCCTGTTTTCTAGAGGAAAAATACCAACTAATCGGGTCGGAGACTACTCTTTCGATTATTGGTAGTGTATATATAGGTTGGAGCAATTTCAACATCGCGTGAATGAATTGTTTCAACCGATTGGGCTTGAGTTGTGGTTTCTTTGAAAGTACCTCTTCACCGCCAAGGCCGTTATAGACTTTTGCAGCGAAATCAGATGACGTGGCGGTACGAAAAATGTGCCTTTCATCCACTGCTTTATCCGCGATTGGCGAAAGATTTGTTTTTTCAGCGCTCGCAGTGAGAACGAAAGCCTCCCATCCAAATTGAGGTAGGTATTTAAAAAACTTTTCAGTTCTCAATGCCCCAATATTGTTTATTGGAGGGAATAGATAAGATATTATCAATATTTTCTTATCAATATTTTTAATTGCCATTAGTAAACATCTTTTAGGATCAATTTAGTCTCAATCGTGATACTGTTTCATCAAGTTTTAAATTCCCGATTTCGATCATTTCGAAAGTAACTAAAATAACACCGCTTACTCCTTCTTTTTTATTAGAGATGTAAGAAAATTCAACTCTTCTCTGCCAAAACCCCTAATTAATGTCAATATACAAAAATAGGTGATGATGCCGGCAAATATCGATATGATAACAGTAGTAACTGAATTTGGTCCAATTAGCCAGATGACTCCAGCCATAACTGAGGATGAAATCAGACTCTTAAATATGAACAATAAATTTAAATTAAACCTCAAATATCGGTCAGTAATCACCAATGTTAGAATACCCAAAATTGCGTAGGCTATTAAACTAGCTAGTCCCGAGCCTAAAATACCGAAGCGGGGAATGAAAATAATGTTTAACACAATATTTAATACAGCAGACATAATTAATAAATTGAAATTTATATTGGTTTTACCTACCAGATGAATTACATATATACCTATTTGATAAAAACAAAAAAATATGCCACCAAGGGCAATGAAAGGTACAATTACGGTACCTGAAATGAAATCGGAAGTGGTCAACAGTTGTAGTAAAGGTTTTGCGAGTATTGACAGACCAACCGATGCAGGTATGGTGACCATCATAAGGTATTTGAATGCGTATGTAAAATATTCTGCGCATTCAATCTTATTTCCCTCATCATATAACCTACTTATATTCGGATAGAGAACAATCCCCACCGGCATTAAAGCAAAAGAGGAGTAAAAACCAATACCATAGGCAGCATTATAAATTCCTGCAGCGGATAATCCCAAGAAATAATTGATAATATATCGATCACTCGCACTTATAATCCATAAAATTAATGAGGCTGGAATCAAAGGTATTCCCCATTTTAAATAGACCTTCATATTGTTAAACCTAGGGAATTTGAAGCCGATCTCTCGGGCAATAAAAAAAAATCCAATCAGGTTAAGTACTGAAAGGCTCACAATAAAAGCTATTATTATGCCCTTAAGTCCAAAACCTAATTTTATAAATAAGATTATTAATCCGACTTGTAAAACATTCAATCCTAAGTTTAGGAAATTATACGTTGCTATTTCCTTTCCTTTTCTAAAGAACGCTAATACTATCGGGAAAATAGAGTTGAGTAATATCAAAATTGAGCTGAGCCTGATAAATGAAGCTGCATTGGTGTCCCTAAATAAAGTTGTTGCAATAAAATTGGAAAAAACAAAACTAAGTAAAGTTAAAATAAAACCTGTAAATAAGACTAAAGAACAAGCGGAATAAAAATCGTCTTGAATTGTATTCAAATCTTTCTCCGCAGCAAGAAAACGTATGACGCTCATACTAAAAGACAGCATGCAGAAAGGAACAATCAAGGAAATGGAAGAATTAATCAGAGACCACATTCCATAAAAGGAAGGGCCCAAGCTTTTAGTGACAATCGGTACTTGCACAATACCCAAAGCAGCTAATAAGATGTTTATTACAATGATACTACCGACCTGTTTAGTAAAGACAGAAAAATCCAGAGCCTTACGCATCAGTATAAATTTAACTCCTCAAGGTTGTTCGTGTATAATCACAAAGTATCTGATTTGATTATTGAATATAATGTAATGTACTGTACCTTATTTAGTCAAGTGTAGACATACGAGTTAATTGGTGTTAAATATAGTAAAAAGGATAACCTATCAAATGAGGCATAATACCGTTGATTGCGTTTTAACTATATTTCCGTGGATGCCTTTATTTTTGTGATGCCTTCGTAATGAAGCGTTTCTCCGACATAAACCCTGGTTCTCAACGTAATCGACTTGTTCCGTATATTCGATAGAACATACAATTCTACACTAATTTCACTTTCCGGGTAGATAGGCTTACGGAATTCAAGGTTATGCGAACGTAATATAGCCGAATCACCGAAGGCTCTTACAATGGACTTCACGATAATGCACGAAACAAGAACCCCTTGAACAACTCTGCCTTCAAACCCTACTTTTCGGGCATACTCATCATCGAAATGTAATAAGGTAAAATCATCAAATGTCTTACCAAAACTTTGCATCAAGTCCCTGTCGACAACATATTTGTATTTTATGCTTTCGTAAGTCTGAAGCATATTCAATTCCTCCTGGATTTTATCATCTTTCGAATTTGTCTTTTCCGTAGCTGAGTAGTTATAAGTGTTGTTTCATGTGTAATGCATTGTTTAAGTCGTTATTTTTCCACATTTACTATCAAATATTGACCAAGTAATATGGACAACAGAGGGATATAATTTCTTGTCGCTCGCTCAATCGCTAATTCTAATTTCAAAGAATTAGGTAAATTTACTCTCTTTAGCGCTCCATTTAATAATGTAAAACTATGTCCTCTAATTTTTTTCATCTTAAAATCTATATTCTCTAAGAGTGTCTTGAATTCTCCGGGTAAGTAAAATTTGTAGTAAAAGTCATCCTTGAAATATCCTGCGTTTTTCCTTCGTCTATCCCTTACACAAGTTACCGCGCTCCATGTGTTGACTACAACCCTGCCACCTGGTTTTAAAACTCGGAAAATTTCTCTGAATACCTTGTCAGCATCTACAGGAATATGCTCTAAAACCTCTAAAGAGATGGATGCGTCAAATGTCTCATAACGGCAAGGAATAAAGCGTGCATCGGCAACAACGACATCCACCTTACCACCAAATCCTTTATCGGTAGCCTTCTTCTTTCCCACCTTCAACATGCCAGGAATCGGGTCAATCCCCATTACTACGTCAGCTCCTTTCTCAAAGGCGTAAAGCCCATTTCGTAAGATACCAGCGCCTATATCTAGTATCACCTCGCCACCTTTTAAATTTAGTTCTTCAAAGGCTGTAACTCTTTCTAACAGTTCAGCTGATGAGCCAGAAACCATCCATTTTTTATCATACTCAGTGCCTGATAACTCATCTGTTTTTCCTGTGTCTTTGATTAAGTTTTGTATATCCTACTCAAGAATTCCATCTTGATTATTCGAGAACACGATTTATTTGTCAGATAGTCAGGCATCATGTAACAAATACCATCTTTAATGGGGAAGACTCTGGCACAATTTGAGCAAACCAAGCTCCCATTTTCGATAATTAGAGGATTAGATTTACAATCGGACAAGCTAAATTCTCTTTTAAGAAATTACTTAAACCATACTGGGATATTGTCATAGTCTCGCTCCTTTTTTATATCCAACGGGATTTACAATATTATTGTATTAATATATTATATATTACACTAATATAACATTATAATAGCCAAAAAAAGAGAAATTGCAGAGATTTCTTGTCATATAGAAGGGTTAATATTTTATATTATTATTTTTCAGAGAGATAAATAATGTCAATTAAAATACGGGTTAAAGAACTCCTTGATTCGATACAAGAGCAATATCGTGTGGTGGGTAGTATCGATAGGTATGTAGAAAGTGCTGATCCAATTACCCAAGCAAATAACCACTCTGTGTCATTCTCTAAGGATAAAAGCGAGCGGGCTTATGAAATGATACGAAATAGTAAAGCGGCAGTGATTATATGCGCAAATAATCTTACATTCTCAGAAGAAGAATTCGGTAATAAGACGCTTATCCAGGTTGTTAATCCGAGACTCACTTTTAGCCGTTTGCTGGCATATTTTTTTCTTACAAAGACTGAACCAGTTATCCATTCAACTGCCGTAATCGACAAGTTATCAATAATTGGACGCAATGTAAGTATTGGAGCATATTCATATATTGGGGAGAGCGAAATAGGAGATGACACCATTATCGATGGCCATGTTTATATACATCCTGGTACGAAGATTGGTAAGCGAGTAATTATCCATGCGGGGGTAGTTATTGGTACGCCGGCTACAGCTTTTGAAAGAAATCCACAGGGCGAACTAGAAGCATTCCCGCAGATTTCAGGTGTGACAATTGAGGATAATGTCGAGATCGGTGCAAACTCGATAATTTGCCGTGGTTCTCTTAATAATACGTTAATTGGCCAAGGCACCAAAATAGACGCTTTGGTTCACGTTGCTCACGGAGTGAGAATTGGAAAGCATTGTATTGTGCTTGCTGGAACCATACTTTGTGGCTCTGTGAAAATAGGAGACCAGACTTGGATAGGACCCCAGGCTTGTATCAGAGAAGGTGGGATTATCATTGGAAACAGAGTTACAGTGGGTGCAGGGTCAGTTGTTCATAAAGATGTGATAGACGATTCAGTAGTAACCGGCTCTCCTGCAAGGCCGATTACTCAAGCTTGGACTAAACAACGTAACTTATGAGCAATATTGACAAGATGTTAATTTTTCGTAGCAGTTAAACCTAATTGCGCTTCGTGTTTATTTTTTCCTTTACTGCCTTAATGATAAGAGGATCTTCCTGTTGATTAAGTCTATTTAAAGCTTCTGCACGTTCAATATATCCTTCTCTAACCAGATTTGCCATTTCGAAAGCATAGGGATGATAACCCAATTTCCGTTTGTGTACATAATTAGCGTAGGAATTAAGAAGACAATTAGTTGAATTTGCATCTGTGTCTTTGGGTTTTTTCCACCCAAACTGTTCAATGTTCGCATAGATAGACTCTATATTATAGTCTGAAAAAGCTAAAGGATTTATGTTATAGGGGAAATAGTCGGATTTTGTAAAATGCCATTCCTCAAGAAAATAAGGTCGGATTGCATCACCCACTATTAGATAAAGCCGATCGTAAAGTGTTTTTTGCATCATTTTTATCATCGGGGGGTTATTCTTAAAAATGGAAGAAGTGATAGGAGCTTGGCCGGGAGACCAGCCGTAGGTAATAAAGGGTATGTTTTTTTCGATGGCTAAACGTAACGCAGAATACTTGATTATTCCCATGCATGAAGTACAAATAGCACTTGACCTTTCTAGGGCCTTGGAAGGATAGACTTCTTTCTCTGCCGATTCATGGAAAATTCTAGCAAGAACATCAAAACGAGGTTTTACCATGATGTGATCTACGCCTAGGTTTTCGACGACACTTCTAATGTTTAGTAAGGTTTGGTCCGGAATAAAACCGTTATCAAAGGATACTGCTAAAACGCGCAATTTATATTGTTTACTCAGCATACACAGAGTATAGGTGCTGTCTTTTCCTCCACTGTAACACATCAAAGCATCATAAGTGGATTTTCCTGCATATTCCTTGATAAGTGACTCAAATTTTAGCTGATATTCCTTTCTTTTGTTTCCTTGATGTTTGGCTCTCTTATAATCAACACAAAAGTTACATATGCCTGCGCTATTGAAGTGAATCCCTGGAAATTTCGCCGGTAATGAGCAATTTTGACAGTATTGATCCATAATTCCTACTTCATTATCTTTCATGTCGTATTGCCTGCTTGAATTATATTTTCATTGTCAATGTTTTGGGGTGGTCTTCGCAAGTTGGCAGTTGCACGATATTTAGAAGTCAGATCTCTAAACACTCTTTGGACCTGGGATTCTGTGAAATTCATAACGGCACTTACTTCATTTTTTGGTACATTATGTTCCCACGCATACAACATTAAATCAAGAATGTCATAAGGAATTCGAAAATACATCTCCTCGTCAGTAACTGGAAAACTAAACGTATCTGGGCTAGGAGGCCTGGAGACAATTTCTGGAATAATTCTTAGATATTTTGCTAGTTGATACACTTGCATTTTATAGAGATGAACAATTGGTTCAATATCCACTCCACCATCACCGTATTTTACGAAAAAGCCCTGGATATATTCACTACGGTTGGTGGTCCCACAGACCAAGTAATTATTCAGATCAGCAAAATAGTTTAGATACATCATCCGGGTAATTTGTTTAGTATTAGAAGCGGCTACAATGCCTCTTAAACTACGATTGTTCAATCTGGCGGTCTTAATATTACCGGCATTATCCATGATTTTTAAAGTGAAATAATTGAGCGCTTCTTTTGCTAATAAATCAGGTGGCAGGATGATTTTTGATTTGCTCCGGTCATCAAATTCGGGGAATATTTCTTTGATTACTTGATCCCGCAGTTTATAAGTGCCAAACCCTTCAAGGGTAGCTGTAATATCCATGGTAATTGTATTCAAACCTATTTCGTGCGAATGGCGGGAAGCAAACTGCTCTGAAACCGGGTTAGATTCCTTCTCTGGCAACAGAACCCCCAAGACATGATCTTTCCCAAGTGCTTTTAAACATATGGAAGAGCATACGGCCGAATCAACTCCTCCACTAATTCCTATCACAACTCCATCACGTTTCATGGAAGTAACTTGTCTTTTAATAAAGCTACAAGTTCGAACTATTTCATCGTTATAATTAATTTGCAGAATATCTTTTTTAAAATTCATATTAACCCCTTTGTTTAAGCCAAATCTCGCTTTTGTATTTTACCACTCTCTGTTTTGGGTAAAGGACCGCATAGTATCATATATTTCGGTACTGAGTAACTTTCTAAATTTTGATAACAGAAACGTAAAATATCTTTCTCGTTCAACTTCGAAGATGTAGATAAATGTACATAAGCTTTGACGGCCTGTCCCAAGATTTCATCAGGAACTCCGACCACTGCCGCTTCTACAACATCATCTATTTCACATAATACATTTTCCACCTCTTTAGGACTCACCATGTACCCGGAAGTTTTAATGATGTCGTCTTTTCGACCTAAAAAATAAAGGTATCCATCTCGATCCTTTTTAAAAACATCACCAGTATACAACACCTTTTCTCCAAGATAACGCCCTGGTCGGAGAACTCTATCAGTCAATTCGGGGCGATTCCAGTAACCTCTCATCACGTTTGATCCCCTGACTACAAGTTCTCCCTCTATATTAGCATCGACTATTTCTTGTCCTGAATCATTAACAATATAAGCTTCAGTATTTGGCATGGGTTTGCCCACAGAATTGGGCTTCCTCTCAATGTCCTGAGGCGGTAGATATGACACTCTCTTACATTCGGTTAAACCATACATGGAATATATTTTGACATTGGGGAAAGCTTCTCTCAAACGACTGATATGATGTGTTGGTAAAACCTGTCCGGTACTCGTTATATACCTTAAATGAGAAAAGTCATGTTTGTCTAAGTTCTTCAGACGACACAGGATAGCAGCAATTGTAGGTACTATTGGCCATCCGGTAACCTTTTCCTGAACAACTAGATTAATTATTTGTTCCGGGAAAATAAATCCGTTCTCTAAAACTACAGTACCACTAAATTTAAAAGTCATGAGTATTTGATACAAACCATAATCAAAAGATAAAGGTAGGGTATCGAGGATTATATCATTAGGTGTATTTCCCAAATATTGAGTTATAGAGTTTACAGCAGACACCATGTTGTGATGAGTCAACATTACACCCTTGGGACTACCGCTTGAACCGGAAGTATAAATTAAACTAGCCAGATCAATATCAATGCAAGTCTGAGTTAATGCTGGCGGTTTAGGATTCTCTGTTATTTTTCGAAAGGAAAGTAATTTTATTTTACCAATTGATACATCGTTTGATTCGATTTTTTCTAGATCAGTAACAATTACAGAAGCTAAACCCAGCATACTTAGGTGGGCTTTATATAATTCAATTATCCGCTTTGAATCGGTTATAAGGATTCTGGCACTGCAATCTAGTAAAATAGACTCTAATTTTTTAGGTTTTACGGCGGGGTCTATGTTTACGAAAATTCCACCTACTTTTAATATGCCAAAGATCGAGATAACACTTTCGCAACAATTATCAAGATAAATAATAGCCCTATCTTGTTTTTGAAACCCTTGTTTGATTAGCGCCTCTCCCAATGAACTAGCAGCATTATTAATTTCGGAAAAAGTAAGCCTCTTGCTCTGGCAAATCACTGCCGTTTTGTGGGGATATAAATTTGCACTTTGCTCTAAGAAATTATTAATTAACATATTAGGTCCCAATAACCTACGGTAGATCAGCCGTTTTTTTTACCAACTTTAGCTGGATGAAATCAACCAATCTATTAATTGTATCTAAATTTTGCGAAATAATCTCTTCATCTTCAACCTTAATTTCAAAGGTTTCCTCAATGAAAGCCACTAACTCTAACACTCCGGTAGAATCGATTATATCATCCTCTACAAGTAACGTATCATCTTTTAAAATTATTCCAGATTCCTTAATAAAATAGTCATTAATGAATTTAAGCATTTTTCGTTTGATGGTTGAACTCAGCATAAAGTATCTCCTTTGTATAAAAACTCTGTCATAAACTGATCCGACAAACTTTCAATTTTAACACTCAAACATGCCAGCCCCGGACCGTACATCCGCTAGCGGGAAACCTATTTCGGGAAAACTTCGTCTCATTTTTCTTTCATAAATTAGAATAAACCAATTTATATTATCTCGGTTAGCCATTCCCAACCTGTGCACTATTGTTTTAATTATAGGGCAATGAGAAGTAAAATGGAATACGCGCTCTTATACACAGGCCTGACATCCACACATCTGAACTCCAAAATATATTGGAGCTATTTAGATAAAAGGTTGATCATAAGAACTATATTAACTCGGTTATATCCGCGGTGAGAATATTGTTTTTGTTGCTTTTTGTACTTTTTGTAGGTCATAATAGGAAGTAATAGAGAACTTTTTGAATCTGCAAGTAATTATGATTATTTGAATGTACAGATGATCGTGACTGTTTCTATTTTTGGAAAGACAACTGGTTAGAGAAAAGTGGCTACAAAAAGAGGTGGTGGGAAAATCAAAAATGAAAGGTAAAAAAGTTGTAATTACGGGTGGCGCCGGTTTTATAGGATCGAATCTGGCTAAAAGTATCGCTGTAGATAATGATGTCATTATTATCGACAATCTCACCACAGGGAAATTAAAAAATTTGAATAATTTGTTTGCCAATAATGGCGTAAAGTTCATAGAGGGTGACATTTTAAATGGCGAGCTGCTTGAAAAGACTTTTCAATTTGTAGATATCGTTTTTCATGAAGCAGCTATACCGAGTGTTATCCGCAGCATTGAGGATCCGATATCGAACAATGAAGTAAATATCAAAGGCACACTTAATGTGTTAGTAGCAGCAAGGAATAGCAACGTACAGAAGGTTGTTTTCGCTTCCTCGGCAGCGGTTTATGGGGATGTATCTGTCTTACCGGTTAAAGAAAATATGCAGCCCAACCTTCAATCGCCCTATGCCCTGAGTAAATTGACCGGAGAATACTACTGCCGACTCTTCAGTGAACTATACAAACTACCGACGATATGTCTTCGATATTTTAATGTATACGGTCCCAAACAAAACTTGGACTCGGAATATTCTTCCGTGATCCCGTCTTTCATTTCTAAAGTATTGGAAAACCGTGCCCCTGTTATTTACGGAGATGGTAACCAGACAAGAGATTTTGTGTTCATACAAGATGTTGTACGAGCGAACATTATTGCGGCGGATAGTGCGGCAACGGGAGTCTTTAATATTGCTAGTGGTAAAAATACCACCGTAAATAGTCTAGCGCAAGAAATAATATCAATTTTAGGTAGTAAATTAAAGCCAATATACAAAGATATAAGAGTGGGGGAGGTAAGAAATAGTTTGGCAGATATATCGATGGCTAATTCGATAGGTTATTATCCTAACATTACCTTAGAAAACGGTTTACGCGAAACCATAAAAAGTATCAGAATTACTAGTTGAAGTCAATTTAAAAAATAGTGTTGAACCGAGGTTCTTATAGAACCAAAATTACACATACTAGGAAGGAGAAAATCTTATGCAAATTCCAATGACCGATCTAACTATGCAAACTGCCTCAATAAAAGGCGCTATTGACGACGCCATTCATCGAGTCGTCGATTCGGGGCGATTCATTCTTGGACCAGAGGTTGATACGCTAGAAAAAGAGATTGCAGATTATTGTGAAGTAAAATATGCTATTGGAGTAGCATCAGGGACTGATGCCCTGACTATTGGCTTAATGGCGTGTGGTATCAAACCTGGTGATGAGGTTATTACTACTCCTTTTACTTTCATTGCGACCGCTGAGGCCATCACTCATTGTGGTGCAAAGCCGGTATTTGTAGACATTGATTCTCGGACGTACAACCTTGACCCAAACCTGGTTGAACAGAAGGTTACTGCGAGGACCCGTGCCATAATCCCAGTTCATCTGTTCGGACAAGCTGCTGAGATGGACGCCATTTTAGGAATTAGCCAAAAATACAACCTAAAAATTGTCGAAGACTGTGCCCAAGCTCTCAGCGCAAAATATAAGAATAAAAAAGTTGGATCAATGGGTGACGTCGGTTGTTTGAGTTTTTTCCCCTCAAAGAATCTCGGAGCTTTTGGCGATGGTGGCATGATAGTGACTAATGACCATCAGACTGCTGAATTAGCGAAGTTACTACGTCAACATGGCGCTAAAACAACTTATTACCACGTGTTACCGGGTTTTAACAGTCGTCTGGATGCAATTCAAGCCGCCATACTGCGTGTGAAACTTCAATATCTAGATAATTGGAGCACTTTACGCCGCCAAAAAGCTGCCTTATATACTAAATTATTGAGTGTAATCAAAGGTATAACCCCCCCATATATCGCACCGCATAATATCACATCCGCCAATTACTATACAGTCCGATTGCAAGATCAAATAGACCGAGTGGAACTACGTAAGTATTTGTCATTAAAGAGCATTGATACTGCTGTGTATTATCCATTATCTCTACATCTGCAAGAAGCTTACAAAACGCTTGGTTATAAAAAGGGCAGTTTCCCGGAGAGCGAATTAGCCCAAGAACAAGTACTTTCTTTCCCTATTTATCCCGAAATCAACGTGGAACAAGTAGCTGAGGTAGTGGAAAGAACCAAGGAATTTCTAAAAAAATGAACATGGGTCAAAACAAAAGAATACCGTTAAGCAAACCCTTTATCGGACTCGAGGAACAAGCGGCAATAATCCGAGTAATGGAGAGCAAATTAATTGCCTCGGGCCAGGTCATTGAAGAATTTGAACAACGTTTAGCAGATACATTTCAGCGGAGTTACTGTGTATTAGTTAATTCCGGAACTTGCGCTTTGTACATAGCCTTAAAGATCTTAGGATTAAAAAAGGTCATTTTCCCGTCAATGACGTGTCCTGATGTCCTACATGCAATATTGAGTGCCGGGATACAGCCAGTATTTGCTGATATCGAACCTGAGACCCATAATATTGATTTGTCTACAATAACAGAGAATCAATTTAATGACTCAGATGGCATAATTGTTACTCAATGTTATGGACATTCGGCAGATATGGACAAAATTGCATACTTTACGGAAAAATACCATCTAACCTTGGTCGAAGATTTTGCACAGGCAGTGGGAGGACGTTATAAAGATAAAATATTAGGGAGTTTCGGGCAGGTCTCAATAGCCAGCTTTTATGCTGCAAAGAACATGACCACCGGACAAGGGGGTGCTATATTTACTGATGATCCTGAAATTTACAAGAAGTGTTTATATGCTCGTGGAGATGCGCCTTATGATTATAACTATGGTATAATTCCATTAAATTATCGCATGACTGATATTCAAGCTGCTATTGGCTTGGTGCAATTAAAAAAAATAGACAAAATGATTGATTCGAGGCAACGCATTGCATTCAAACTTACCGCTTCACTCAAGAAATTGGACGTTAAAACACCAATAGAAAAACCAGGTGTTCGGCACACCTACTACAAATATTATTTGGTACTTCCTAAATATTTACGAAAGATGGACTTCATAACAAAAATGAGCAATGAGGGTATTTCTACTGGAGTACTTTATGATCCCCCACTTCACAAAACACTGCTTGTTAAAAATATGTTTGGTTCAGAAATTACCCTCCCCGTTTGCGAGAGTATCGCTCCAAGAGTGGTTTCATTACCGATCTTCCCAGAAATGACCGATGACGAAATTTCTAAGATTTACAAGACGGTTGAAAAAGTACTTACAAACTATAATCAATGAAATATAATTTAGGGGTCAAGTATGGATGTGAATAGAGTTCTAGTATTAAGTCCGCACACAGATGATGGTGAACTAGGGGCAGGCGGTACAATATCTAGGTTTATTGGAGAAGGTAAAGAGCTTATTTATCTAGCATTTTCTGGCTGTGAGACATCCGTGCCGATTGGCATGCCTAAGAATACATTAAGGAAAGAATGCCGGCGCTCTACTACCTCTCTGGGTATCGCATCAAACAATTTGGAAATATTGAATTATGAAGTTAGAACCTTTCCTGATCATAGACAGGAAATTCTGGAAGATCTTATCAAATTCAAAAATGAATTCAAACCTGATTTAATACTAGTACCATCGTCTAATGATATGCATCAAGACCATGGAGTAATTTATTGGGAATCACTTAGAGCTTTTAAAAAGGAAGCTTCGATTTGGGGTTATGAACATCCTTGGAATAATCTGACATTCACCACCGATATTTTTGTTAAATTAACGTTGGAACAAATATCGGAAAAGATTGAAGCTCTCAAAAAATATAAATCGCAAGTCGACAGAGGGTATATGGATGAACATAACCTTCTGGCATTGCTTCGAACCCGCGGATCACAAATAGATGAAGAATATGCCGAAAGTTTCGAGCTTGTAAGATTAATAGTGTGATTAATAGCTCTGGTAAGGAATATAGTTAGTTCATGACTAAGATTGTTACGGCCCACCAGCCTAATTATTTGCCTTGGATTGGTTTTTTTAGCAAAATTAAACAATCTGATTGTTTTGTCATTGCGGATACGGTCCTAATGGGCGACCAAAGTTTTTGTAATAGGAATAGGGTGCGCGTAAAAGACAGGGAGCTATACCTAACAGTACCCATCGGCCGCAGGTCGAATGGAATGAAGATTTGCGATATCACATTGCCGTCAGATAACAACTGGAAAAAAAACCACTGGGAAACAATTCATCGGAATTATGTACGCGCAGAATTTTTCAGAGATCATAAAAATTTCTTTGAAGAATTGTATCAGAAAGATTTTAAATACCTGCAGGAGTTGAATACAGAAATTATTCTTTATCTATTAAAATGTTTTGAAATTGAAGTTGAGATATTGAAAGCTAGCCAATTAGCAATAAACCCAGAGTTAAGGTCAACTGATTTTATTGTCGCATTAAACAAATGTGCTGGTGCTGATGTTTATCTGTCGGGACCGAGTGGGAGAAATTATCTAGAATCGAGCAAATTCCAGCAACAAAATATAAAGTTAAAATTTTTTAAATTTGACCATCCGGTTTATAAACAAAGATACCCCGGTTTCGAACCAAATATGTCAGCTATAGATTTACTTTTCAATCTTGGACCCCTATCAGCTGAAGTAATTACATCTTCAGGAAGAATGGAAGATTGATTTGTATCATGTGCTTTCTTATTTTACATCAATCCAAAAATGAAGAGAATTTTCGGGTGTTGTTTCGTTTATTTTGAACAGCAGTAATTCGACTTTTTGATTATTTCCCACATGTTGGGGTACAATCCCAATCTTTTCCTCCCATTTTTCTCCTTGTTTGACTGCTATTGGAGCAATTGTATCAGTAACCGTCCCGTTAAAGTTAATGGACGTTTGCTCCCCATCTATTTTCATTTTTACGGAACAAAATACTGTCTGCTGCTCGTGATTAATTATTCCCAGGGTAATGACTCCAAATCCGGTAATATCGTCTATTGTCCCGTCACTGTATTTTACTTGGATAACTTGTCCGTTCTTTAAAGAGTATTCGATTGGATAATCTTGTGCTTTGCCTTGATCTCCTAAAATATAGAACTCCATGAATTTTTCACCTACTTTAGGTGCTGCTATGGTGTAACTCAAAACTCCGAGTGTAATCAATATTACTATCGTTAGGCTAATCGAAAGAGGATTATTGAATTTTTCACTCCTCCATATTGGCAATTTTAACGTAAATTCGGAGGTGAACGAGTTTGTCTTCAATATTCGCAACCTTCGAACTAGTGCAAAAGTCGAAGTTAAAAAAATAAATGCCGTTATGGAATAAAGAACTGACTCTAATCGTATTCCCCAAGGTATGTAGTTCAGTACAAATCCAATTAGAGCCACGATAGCGATGCTCATTCCAACGCTTAATGCGACTCTCTCTAAGGTGGTAATCCGGTTTTTAACGAATAAGGTAGCCATTAGGATATAACCAGGAAAAAACAAAAGAAATGGTAATCCCAGAATGACACGAACTACGGTTGACGGAATTAAAGTTATGGTGATGATAAGGAGAACGGATAGTATATCAACGATTAATACGCCATTCAATATCTTGAGTTTCAATTCTATCCTTCTAGTTCAAATTATTAAGTTTATTTTGATGATTATATTATAAGATGGAATTATGGTCAATTTATTTGGACATCATTAGTATTTTTTGAGCTTCCCCCAGGTTTAGTATAACCCAGTATTAAAATCCTGTCTCTGTATTAGCATACTCCATAGGTGTTAAATTGTTCAAAGAGCTGTGAGGTCTCACCTCGTTATAATCCCTTCGCCAGCCTTCAATAATATCCCGGGCATGTTTCAAATTATGGAACCAATTAGTGTTCAAATATACGTCCCTTAATCTTCCGTTAAAACTCTCGGCATAGGCATTCTCGATTGGCTTGCCAGGTCGGATGAAATTCAGTTTCACACCTTTACGGTACGCCCACTCGTCTAATGCCTTGCCCGCAAATTCCAGTCCGTTATGGATCGTAATCGCTTCAGGTAAGCCCCTGGTTTCTTCCAGTCTTTCCAGTACATTTACCACCCGGGCGCCTCCCAGGGAAGTATCCACTTCAATCACCGGACATTCACGGGAAAAGTTATCGATAACAGTCAGGGCACGGAAACGCCGCCCGGTGACAATACGTCGGATATAAAATCCATGGACCAATGTTCATTAGGGCGTATCGCTGATGGCATCACTACCCTAATCCCCGCAGCTCCTTTACGCTGCCGTTTTCTCCGTAACGCCGAGCCTTCTTCCCGGTATAGCCTCTCGGTACGTTTGTGATTTACCACCAGTTTCTCCCTTCTTAGCATAATGTGAAGCCGGGGACTGCCGAACCGCTTCCTTTGCCCTGCCAGTTCGCGTAAACGCT
>Ga0209777_10000469_pt1 | contig 67115 bp, 56 predicted proteins | sample FrelakmetHBP12HB_FD_187147 | JGI IMG/M metagenome (GOLD analysis project Ga0209777, IMG submission 187147) | Freshwater lake sediment microbial communities from the University of Notre Dame, USA, for methane emissions studies -HBP12 HB (SPAdes)... | ecosystem: Environmental > Aquatic >...
CGAGCCCACGCCTGTGCAGACCCGCGCCTTCCAACTCCTGGGACTGTAGCCAGAAACAGGAAGGCCAATCCTGCGCGTTCCCGAGTCAGCTCAGCAAGATAGTCTCTGATGCGAAATGGAACTTCGGTCTGACGTGCAGTTCGGGTCAGGGGAGATGCAGGGATACGTCATCGGCCAAGCGGGAAAATCCTGAGGCGTTCAGGCGGAGTTCCCCCGGCGTTCGACGATTTCACGGTAAATTTCCAGCACCTGGCGGGCCGTCGTTGACCAACTGAAGCGCCGCACCTGTTCGTATCCCCGCGAAATCAACTGCGACCGGAGTTGCTCATCCAGCAGCACGTCCCGGATCCCGCGCGCAATCTCGAAAACATTTTCAGGATTAACCAGAAGCGCCGCATTTCCAGCAACTTCGGGAAGCGAGCTGACATTGGAGGTGACGACCGGAGTTCCGGAGGCCATGGCCTCGAGCGGGGGGAGGCCAAAACCCTCGTACAGCGACGGGAACACGAATGCCGATGCAGCTTCAAAAAAAACCCGCAACGTTTCAAATGGAACGAAACCAAGAAATCGCACGAGTTTTTCGACGCGTGTTTTGATCACGGTCCGCCGTAGCGCACTTGTTTCATCGCCGATGATGATGAGGTGCAGGTGTTTGTAGACAGGGTGCGACTCCAGATCGCCACGCAGTACGGCAAACGCCTCCACCAGACGCGGCACGTTCTTCTGCGGGCGGATGGCGCCGGCGTAGAGGATGAAGGGATAGTTGATGTCGTAGCGTTCGAGGATCCTCTGGCGCGCCGCCGCCGGTTCCTCGCCTGAATCGGGACGCGCCTCCAGGAATCTCGGGTCGAGAGCGTCGTAGATCTGGCGGATGCGGGACCCGGGTATGCCCAGCACATTCTCCACGTCGCGCCGGGTGGCGCCGGAGACGGCGATTACGGTCGCCGCTCGCAGCAGGCCGCGGCGGAATAGGAACATCCGAAAGCTCGTTCGGACCTGGGCCTGCCCGCTGAACAGGAGGCTGCTCATGTCATGAATCGTGACCACGTAGGGGCGGGGCATGAGCAGCGGGACGGAGTTCAGCGGGATATGGACGACGTCCGCGCCCATCTCGCGCAGCGCGAAGTACAGCGCGAAGTGCTCCATCCAGTGATTGTCCGGGCGCGGGTGCGGGATGATGCGGAAATTCGGCGGCAGCGCGGAGAGTTCCGGCTCATCGGCTCGCAGCGCCAGGAGCATGTAGTCATTCTCCTGGTCGATTTCGGCCAGCGCATGGACGAGATTGCGGATGTACGTGCCGATTCCGAAATCGCCGATACGGCGCGCGTCGATGACGATTCGAAAAGGCATCAGCCGGCCACGACCGAACCCAGCTTCCAGGCGTAGAGAGGGAACTTGTCCGTGAGCGCTGCGACGCGGCGGCGCACGGCGTCGCGTGTCTCCGCGGAACCGATGTCGCCGAGGACCTCTGCGATGAGCCCGGCCACCTCGCGCATCTCGGACTCGAGGAACCCGCGGGTCGTCACCGCAGGGCTTCCCAGGCGGATGCCGCTCGGGTTAAACGGTGTGTTCGTGTCGAACGGAATGGTGTTCTTGTTAACCGTGATGTAGGCTTCGTCCAGCGTCTTCTCGGCTTCCTTGCCGCGCATGCCTCGAGCGAAGACATCGACGAGCATCAGGTGCGTATCGGTGCCGCCGGACACAACGCGGAAGCCCGCCTCGCGCAGCCCCGCGGCGAGCGCCTTCGCATTGGCGACTACCTGCTTCTGGTAGGACACGAACTCGGGCTGCATCGCCTGCAGGAAGCAGACCGCCTTGGCGGCGATGATGTGCTCCAGCGGGCCGCCCTGCACGCCAGGAAAGACGGACTTGTCGATGGCCGCCGCGTACTGAGCGCGGCAAAGAATCATGCCGGACCGCGGCCCGCGCAGCGTCTTGTGTGTGGTGGAGGTGACGATGTCGGCATACTCGCACGGGTTCGGGTGCACGCCGGCGGCGACCAGGCCCGAGAAGTGCGCCATGTCAACCACGAGCACCGCGCCCACCGAATCCGCGACTTCGCGAAACCGCTTGAAATCCAGGATGCGCGGATAGGCGCTGCCCCCGGCGATGATGAGCTTCGGCTTGTGCTCGGCGGCCAGCCTGCCGAGCTCGTCGTAGTCGATCTGTTCGGTCTCGCGGCTCACGCCGTAGGGAACGATCTTGTAGAGTTTGCCCGAGAAATTGACCGGGCTGCCGTGCGTGAGGTGCCCGCCGTGGGCCAGGTTCATCCCCAGGATGGTGTCGCCCGGCTGAAGCACCGCCATGTACGCGGCCATGTTGGCCTGCGCGCCGGCGTGAGGCTGTACGTTGGCGTGCTCGGCGTGGAACAGTTTCTTGGCGCGCTCGATGGCGAGCGTCTCCACCTCGTCGATGTGCTCGCAGCCGCCGTAATAGCGTTTGCCGGGGTAGCCCTCGGCGTACTTGTTCGTGAGCACGCTCGAGGCTGCTTCGAGAACGGCTTCCGACGTGAAATTCTCGCTCGCGATGAGCTCGAGGCGCGAGTTCTGCCGCATGAGCTCGCGGCGGATCGCCTCATAGATTTCGCGATCCGCCTCGGCCAGCGGCCGGGACATGCGTTCCCGGTCGGTCATGATGGCTGAGCCTCCGGCTGCCGCTTTTCGGCGGCGTCTTCGAGCGCGGTGATCTTGGCGAGGCGCCGGGCGTGCCGCCCGCCGTCGAACGGCGTTTTCAAAAATACATCGACGAGGATCTCGGCGTCGCCCGGGTCGAGATACTTGGCGCCGAGAGTGAGAATGTTGGCGTCGTTGTGCGACCGCGCGAGCGCCACTTCATCCGGCGTGGTTCCCAGAGCCGCCCGGATGCCCCGGACCTTGTTCGCGGCGATCGACATTCCGATCCCTGTCGAGCACACGAGAATGCCGAAATCGGCGCGGCCCGACGAAACGAGTTCGCTGACCGCCGCGGCGTAGTCCGGAAAGTCGCAGGAATCGGTCGAATGCGTCCCTTCGTCCTGGACTTCGAGGCCCTTTTCCTCGAGAGCGCGGCGCAAATGCTCTTTCAGGACAAAGCCAGCGTGGTCCGCGCCGACGGCGACTCTCATAGGGGGTATCGACATTCTAACATGCTAGAATTCAATTCTATTGCTTGCGGCGCCGCTGCCGCCCATATGGGTGCGCGGCCTCAGCGGGCGGATACTGCCGGCTGCCGGCTCGCCTCGGCGGAACGCAGCCTTCCCCCTTTCGGAAAACATCGATGCGCTGGAGTCAACTTTTCATCCCCACCTTGCGGGAGGATCCCGCCGAGGCCGAAGTCATCAGCCACAGGCTGCTGCTCAGAGCGGGCTACATCCGCCAGCTCTCCGCCGGCATTTACAGCTATCTGCTGCTTGCGCAGCGATCGCTCAACAAGATCATCGCGATCGTCCGGCAGGAGATGGACGCGATGGGAGCGCAGGAGTTCCTGCTTCCGGCGCTGCACCCGGCCGAGCTGTGGCAGGAATCCGGCCGCTGGGAGATCATGGGCCACGACATGTTCCGGCTCAAAGACCGGAACAACCGCGACCTGTCCCTCGGCATGACGGCCGAGGAAGTCATGACGGCCATCGCGCGCGGTGAGCTGCGCAGCTACAAGCAGCTTCCGCAGATCTGGTACCAGATTCAGACGAAATTCCGCGATGAACCGCGGCCGCGCTCCGGCCTGATGCGCGTGCGCCAGTTCATCATGAAGGACTCTTACAGTTTCGATCTCGACGCCGCGGGTCTGGACGTCTCCTACCGTAAGCACTACGACGCCTATTGCCGGATCTTCACTCGCTGCGGTCTCGAGTACCTGGCCGTGGAGGCGCACTCAGGCGCCATGGGCGGCAGCCAGTCGCACGAGTTCATGGTGAAGTCGGAGGCCGGCGAAGATTGGGTGGTCACCTGCTCCTGCGGGTACGCGGCAAATCTGGAGAAAGCGGTCTCCCATCCGGCGCCGCCGGCAGCGGCCGATCCCGAGGGGGATCTCGAACCGGAAGAGCTCTACACGCCCGGGAAAAAGACCATTGCAGAGGTCTCGGAGTTCGACGGGCGGTCGGACACGTCGCACATCAAGAGCCTCGTGCTGGTTGCCGATGGCAAGCCCGTGCTGGCGCTGCTGCGAGGCGATCACCAGCTGAGCGAGACGAAGTTCCAGGCCGCGGCGGGCGTACGCGAGTTCCGGCCCGCGCATCCCGAGGAGATCAAGGAGTGGTTCGGCGCGGAAGCGGGCTCGCTCGGCCCCATGGGCGTCAACAACATGCCGATCCTCGCCGACGAGGCGCTCCGCGGGCGGCGAAACCTCGTTGCTGGCGCGAACCGCGACGATTATCACCTGCTGAACGTCACCCCGGGCGAGGACTTCAAGGCCGAGTTCCGCGACCTGCGTCAGGCCGCGGCCGCCGACGGCTGCGTGCAGTGCGGCGGCAAGCTGGAACTCGGCAAGACCATCGAGATCGGCCACATTTTCAAGCTGGGGTACCGCTACTCGAATTCGATGGGCCTGCGCGTCACGAACGTTGCGGGCGAAGAGGTCCCGCCGATCATGGGTTCTTACGGCATCGGCGTGGAGCGAATCCTGAGTTCGGCGGCCGAGCTGTACAGCGACGCGGATGGGCTCGTGTTGCCTGTTCCTATCGCTCCGTTCGAGGTGGTGGTAACGCCCGTGAACAACACGGATGCGGCGCAGATGCAGGCGGCGGTTTCGATCTACGGAGAATTGAAGAAGCTCGATATCGACGCCCTGCTCGACGACCGTGACGAGAGGCCTGGCGTGAAGTTCAAGGACGCCGACCTGATCGGCGTGCCCTACCGCATCGTGGTTGGCAAGAAGCTGGCCTCCGGCGTTGTGGAACTGGTGGAACGCCGGGGCAGGCAGAAGACGGACGTGGAGGCTGCGGGCGTCGCGGACCGCGTGGCCGGGAAGGTGAGGGCGGCCTTTGAAGACGGGCGTTGACTGGCAGGCGGTGCGCGCCGAGTTCCCTTCGCTCCGCAACTGGACCTACCTGAACACGGCGACCTACGGGCAGATGCCCGCGCGCGCCGTGCGCGCCGTGGAGGGCCACTTCGCCCGCAGGGATGAGACGGCGTGCTCGGACTTTCTCACCTGGTTCGACGATGCGGACCGGTTGCGCACGGTGATCGCGAAGCTGATTCACGCCGAACCGGGGGACATCGCTTTCGCCCCCAACGCATCGCTCGCACTTTCGTGGCTGACCTCGGGGCTTGAATGGCAGCCCGGCGACCGCGTGCTGACATTGCGCGACGAATTTCCGAACAACCTCTACGCCGCCGCGGCTCTGGCGCCCCAAGGCGTCGAAATGGTGGAGGCGCCCTGGGAGGAGTTTCACGGCGCTCTCGGGCCGCGCACCCGCCTGGTTCTGCTCAGCGAAGTGAACTACATGAGCGGCTTTCGGCCGCCGCTCGCCGAGATTTCGCGGTGTGCGCACGAGGCCGGGGCGCTGCTCTGTGTGGATGGAACGCAGAGCCTCGGCGCGCTACGCTTCGACGTGGCTTCGGTGCAGCCGGACATGTACGCCGTGGACGGCTACAAGTGGCTAATGTCGCCGAACGGCGCGGGCTTCGCTTATGTTGCACCCTCGGTGAGAGAGAAGCTCCGGCCCGGAGTCATCGGCTGGCGCAGCGACCGGCGCTGGCGGCAGGTGGCGAGCCTCCACCATGGCGAGCCGGAGTTCGCGCCGCTCGCCGAGAAGTTCGAGGGTGGCATTCTGCCCTTCCCATCCCTCTACGGCATGGAAGCGTCGGCGGAGCTGGTTCTCGAAATCGGGCCTGAGGCGATCGAGCGGCGGGTGCTCGAATTGGCGGCGCTTGTACGAAGCGCCCTGCGCGGCCTGGGCGCCGAAATGGCCGAAGGACCGCTGTACGAGGCGCCCGTCATCGCCGCACGCTTCTCCGGGCGCGATCCCTCCGCGCTTGCGCGCGAGCTGAAGACACGACGTGTGCTGGTCTCGGCGCGGCACGGGAACCTTCGCGTTTCCACGCATCTCTACAACAACGAAGAAGACATCGAGCGGCTGGTCTCGGCGCTCAGAGCACTGCTCTGACGTTGAGATGCACGATATGCCCATGTCTACTTCGTTGCGCTCGGTCGCCGTCCTCGACGTACTGTTCAAGTACGCCTCCGGGCGGCTGCCTTCGCGCGCCTCGTATCCACGGGCATCTCCTCGGTCTCACGACGAAACCATGTGAGAGAAGCGGACTAAGCTGAGAAGCCGCGGGCGAGGATCTCGCGCGCCTCGGCCTGGATCCGCTTGAGGTGCTCGACGCCCAGGAAGCTTTCCGAGTAGAGCTTCAGTAAATCCTCCGTGCCCGACGGGCGCGCGGCAAACCATCCGTTCTCCGTCACCACCTTCACGCCGCCGATGGGCGCGCCATTTCCGGGAGCCGCCGTGAGAGCGCCTCGGACCGGTTCTCCCGCGAGCTCGCGGATGTGAATCTCGTCCGGCTTGAGCCGTTCGAGTGAGGCTTTGAGCCCGGCACTTGCCGGCATGTCAATGCGCTCGTATGCGGGCTCGCCGAACTCCTGAATGAGAGCGCGGTAATGTTCGCCTGGATCACGGCCGGTTTTCGCCGTGATCTCCGCGGCAAGCAGGCCGAGGATCAGGCCGTCCTTGTCGGTCGTCCAGACGGAGCCGTCGCGGCGCAGGAAAGATGCTCCCGCGCTCTCTTCTCCGCCGAATCCGAGAGAGCCGTCGAGCAGGCCGGGAACAAACCACTTGAACCCCACGGGCACCTCGACGAGCTTGCGGCCGAGGCGGGCGGCCACGCGATCGATCATGCTGCTGCTCACCGCCGTCTTCCCCACGGCGGCGCCGCCGGGCCACTCCGTGCGGCGGCTGAACAAGTAGGAAATGGCGGCCGCGAGGTAATGATTCGGGTTCATCAGGCCCGCACTCGGGGTCACGATTCCATGGCGGTCGCTGTCGGTGTCGTTGGCGAAAGCCACATCGAAACGGTCCTTCAGCGAGATGAGGCTCGCCATGGCATACGGCGACGAGCAATCCATGCGGATCTTGCCATCCCAGTCCACCGTCATGAACCGGAAGGTCGCATCCACGTTGGTGTTCACCACCGTAAGGTTGACGCCGTACCGTTCGCGCACGGGTTCCCAGTACGCGGCGGCAGCGCCGCCCAGCGGGTCCACCCCGATCCGCAGCCCGGAGGCTCCAATCGCGTCCATGTCCACAACGGAAGCGAGGTCGCGCACGTAGGCATCCACGTAATCATGGCGGTGCGTGGTGGAGGCCGACCGCGCTTCGCCATACGGCATCCGAAGCACGCCGGAGAGCCCCTCTTCGAGCAGTGCGTTGGCGCGCTGCTCCATCCACTTCGTCACGTCGGTATCGGCGGGGCCGCCGTGTGGCGGGTTGTACTTGAAGCCGCCATCTTCGGGAGGATTGTGCGAAGGCGTGATGACGATGCCGTCCGCGAGCCCCGTTGTGCGCGCGTGATTGTAGGTGAGGATGGCGTGGGAGATCACAGGCGTGGGCGTGTAGCCGCCGGCCGCGTCGATCACCGACTCAACACCGTTGGCGGCGAGCACCTCGAGCGCGGTGGCGAATGCCGGCGTCGAGAGCGCGTGCGTGTCCGCCCCAATATAGAGCGGGCCCGTGATGTGCCTGCCGGCCCGGTAGTCGCAAATGGCCTGCGTGATGGCCAGGATGTGCGCTTCGTTGAAGCTGCATTTCAGCGGCGAGCCGCGGTGTCCCGACGTGCCGAACTTAACTCGCTGCGAGGGGACGTCAGGGTCCGGCTTGTCGGCGTAGTAGGCCGTGACCAGCTTCGGGATGTCTGCGAGCAGGGATTTGGGTGCGGGCTTGCCGGCGAGCGGGCTCAGACTCATGCTCTGATCGTCGCGCATTTCCGGGCCGGCTTGGGCATGGAGTCTCGACTGCGGGGCCTGGTGCACCGGAGCGCGGCGGTGGGATGATGGGGAGCGAGGTGTTCGCGGACGGCCTGCCCTTTCCAGGCGAGGTTCCGCCGTCCGGAGCCGCACGGCCCGTTCTCTATGAAAGACCTATCGCGCCGTTCGCTCCTGGGAGCCGCAGCGGTCTCGCCGGCGCTGCTCCGCGCCGGCAAGACGACCAAACGGTCGGACATCCGCGTTCAGGAAGTGCGGTTCGGCTTCGAGGACTTCACCTATCGCGCGCCACTCAAGTTCGGCGGCGCGATCGTGGACCGCGTCACCCTCCTCAACGTCGATTGCGTGGTCCGCACCGTGGATGGCCGCACGGCGAAAGGCTTCGGCTCCATGCCGCTCGGGAACATCTGGTCGTTCCCCTCGCGCACGATGACGTACGACGTCACGCTCGGCGCGATGAAAGACCTCGCCGGGCGGATTGCGAAGATCACGGGCTCGTGCACCGAAACCGCGCACCCGATCGACCTCAACGTTCTGCTCGAGCCGGAATTCCTGAAGGCCGCCGGGGAAGTCTCAGCCCGGCTGAAGTTGACCGAGCCGATCCCCAAGCTGTGCACGCTGGTCACCGCGAGCGCGTTTGACGCGGCGCTCCACGATGCGTTCGGCAAGGCCCACGGCATGAGTTGTTACAAGACGTACGGTTCGGAGTTCATGAGCCGCGACCTCGCGCACTACCTCGCACCGGAGTTCAAGGGCGAGTACCTGGGCCAATACGTGAGCCGCGAACCCAAGGCGCGCATGCCGCTGTACCACCTGGTCGGCGCCGTCGATCCGATCTTCGACTCCGATATCAGGCAGCGATTGAACGACGGGCTGCCCGAGACCCTGCCGGAGTGGATCCGCTACAACGGCCTGACGCACCTGAAGATCAAGCTGAACGGCAGCGACGTCGAGTGGGATATCGACCGCGTTGTGAAAGTGGACCACGTCGCTTCGGAGACGGAGCAGGCGCGCGGCATCTCCCATTGGGTGTACTCGCTCGACTTCAACGAGCGATGCCCGAACGTGGACTACCTCATCGAGTTTCTGCGCCGCGTGAAGGAGAAGATACCTGCCGGGTTCGACCGGATCCAGTACGTCGAGCAGCCCACGGCGCGGGACCTGAAGGCGCACCGCGATAACGTGATGCACGCCGCGGCCAAGCTGCGGCCGGTGGTCATCGACGAGTCGCTTACCGATTTCGAGAGCCTGCTGCTCGCCCGCGAGATGGGCTACACGGGTGTGGCGCTCAAAGCGTGCAAGACGCAGAGCCAGGCCATGCTGATGGCCGCGGCGGCGCGCAAGTACGGAATGTTCCTCTGCGTGCAGGACCTGACCTGCCCCGGCGCCTCGCTCATCCACTCAGCGGGCCTCGCGGCGCACGTCCCGACCGTGGCCGCCATCGAAGCGAACTCCCGGCAATACGTGCCGGCGGCGAACAAGGCCTGGGAGGAGCGGTTCCCGGGCATCTTTCGGATCACCGACGGCATGATGGACACAAGCGTCCTGAACAAACCAGGGCTCGGTGCGGTTGAAGACTGAGCGCGAAGCGCGCCGGCCTTACACCTTCTGCTTCGCCGCCTCGTTGATCAACCCGCGCGCGTAGATCTGGGCGAGCCGGGCGTTCTGATCCACGTACTCCACATCCACCAATTGGCCGTTCACCGTCGGCAGCGGATGGCACAGCTCAAAACCGAGATAGCCTATGTAGCCGATCTCCGCCAGACCCTGCACCTGCGCCGGCCCGTTTTCGTCGTCCTCCTTGAGCACGATCTTGCCGCCCGCTTCCGAGTACTCGTTGCCGTAGTGCGAAAGCACTTGCAGTGCGCCGAACTCGCGTGCGGCGCGCACGAGTTCTTCCGGCCCCATTTCGTGCTCCAGGCGCGCGTCGAAGCAGGCCTTCAGGTTCGGTGAGTCCACCTCCTGGATCATGCGCAGCACGTCTTTATACCCGTGAACGACGGGCTTGTGGTTTTGTAGCGCGAGCATGACGCCGTGATCGGCGGCGAACCGGCAAGCCTCCTTCAGCCCCTCCCGGCACCATTGCCAGATCCGTTCCTGCGGGAAATCCTTGTGCGATTCGGCCCAGATTTTTTGGGCGATGTCGTACCGTCCGCCGCCTTCTGGCAGCAGCGTTACACCGGGCCACGCGAGGAAGACCCGTAGGATCTTCGCGTCGAGCTCGGCGGTCATCCGGATCAGCTCGCGCATGTAAACCAACTGCGCTTCGCGATGCTCCGGGATCGGACTGCTGAAGTCGTTGTTGCCCGCGACCGCATAGATCTCGATGCCTCGATCCCGGGCGTACCGGACCAGGTCGCGGCACCGGCTCTTGGGCATGTCGAGGGGATTGCCGTGCGGCCGCTTCCCGTCGATCTCCACCCCGTCATAACCGTACTTCTTCGCGCGAGCGATCACCTGTTCCAGGGTCAGCGCGCCGCCGCGATACCACACGCCCAAGTAAGTAATGCTGTATAAGCCGAGTTTCATCTGAGGTTCACCCTTCTCCGTGCCGAACAGCGATTTTGTACCCAACGCGCCCGCGCCGAGCACGGCCGCGCGAGCCAGTTCCCTGCGCGTTATCTCGTGTCTTGCGTCTTCCATCGGCCGCTCCTGTCAGTGCGCCGTCTGTCCTGATGCCAACAAGCCTATCGCCACCCGCAACATCACGTGCCACCGGTATTATGCCAGCTTGCGGGCGAACTCGACCTCGCGCCGCAAGTCATCTTCCACCGGACCTTCTTTCTCGTACTCGATCGCCACCAGCCCTCGAAAACTTATCGCGCGCAGCTCCCGCATCACCTCGGGGATCTTCGCCACGCCCCGGCCGAGGAGCACGTTATCCTCGCCGCCCGCGGCCGCCACGTCTTTCAGGTGTACCAGCTTTAAGCGCGGCCCCAGCTTGCCGACCGCGTCCAGGGGATCGTACCCGCAGGACGCAAACTGGCCCGTGTCGAGCGTTGCCCCCACGGTCTTGGACAGCCCGGCCAGCGCCTTCAGCACGTCTTCCGGGCTCTCGTAGGGAAATCCTTCTTTGAAAAAGTGGTTGTGAATCCCGAAGGTCAGGCCGGCCTGAGTGCAGCGTTCGTCGATGCGCTTCAACAGGGGTCCGGTCGCGTCGCCCGTGATGTTCGAGGAACCCAGCAGCCCCGCGAACCGGACGGCTGCTTCGAGGTCGCGCTCCTCCCGGATCGTGGCCGCGTAGTACGACACGCAGCGGATGCCCGCCTCGTCGAACAGCGCCCGAACCGCACGGAAGATGTCATCCGTGGGATGGGATAGCAGCATGAACTCGCCCCGGGACATCTCGATTTCATTGATGCCGAGCGAGACGAGCTGCGCAACCATCGCCTTCATCGGAAGGTTGTGGTAGCTGTACGTGCCGATGCCGATCCTCAGTGCGCCGGGCGCTGCCGAACCGGCGGAACGCCGTGCTGCTCCTGCCGCCATTAACTCTGCGAACTGTCTTCGGGTCATCATCCCATCCGGAATCCGACGGACTATTCTATCGCCGCGCCGGTCAGGAGCGGCATAGGGCGGCATCCGGAAGCGTGCTCGTGAGCATCTTGTTTGGAGCGCATCGTCACTGAGTTGCCGCGGACGGCGAGGTGACGTGTGACAAAGATCCGAAGCGCAGCCGCATCGGGATGGAATAGAATAGCGCCATCGCCGATGTCCGGAATGCCGCCCAACGATGCCCTGAACTCCTGGAAGGAAATCGCCGGCTATTTGGGCGTCCGGGTCCGGACGGCTCAGAAATGGGAGGAGAAGCGCCAACTCCCCGTGCGCAGGCTGCCAGGTCGAAAAGGCCGGGTGTCGGCCGTGCCCGAAGACCTGGACCAGTGGCGAAGCCGTGTACTGGGATCAGCCACCCGGACAAGGCGGCCACGGCTCCGAGCGATCTACGCGATTGCGCCGATGGTGGCGCTCGTGGGCGTAGCTTCCTGGCTGGCGCTCCTGCGGCTGAGGAGCGTTGCGTCCGAACCAGTGTCAATCCGCACCGAATTCAACACGCTGAGAGTGTTCGACGACTCCGGTCGCGAAATCTGGCACCGCACGTTCGACGAGCCCTTCGCGTACAACGCGTACGGCGGTGAGCCCGGCCAGCGCCGTGTCTGGCTGGGTGACATCGACGGAGACGGCCATACCGAGATTCTGTTCGCGTATTTCCCGGCGAGCTTCGAACAGACCGGCTGCCGCCTTTACTGCTTCAGCCGGACTGGCGCCGTCAATTGGACGTTCACCGCCCGCTCCATCGCAGACCGCACGCAGACCTACGCCCCGACCTACGTGATTTCGGGATTTGAGGTGCTGGATTTCGGTGATGGCCATGGTCGCCAGATCGCGATGACGAGCCGTCACGCGATCTGGCACCCAAACCAATTCGCAATCCTCGATGGTCACGGCAAACTCAGGGGCGAGTACTGGCACTCCGGGCATCTGGACTACATGGCATTTGCCGACCTTGATGGCGACGGCGTGCGCGAAATCCTGCTCACCGGAGTAAACAACGGGGAGAGGGCCGCTACGCTGGTCGTGCTTGATCCGCGAACCTGTACCGGCGCGTCTCGGCAGGCCCCGGACAGCCCATACCAGATCCTCGGCGTACCCACTGGACGTGAAAAAGCCGTTCTGTCCTTCCCGCGCACCTGTATCAGTCGAAAATACGACCTCTACAACATGGGAAAGGGCATCTACGTGGATGGGGACTTCATCCGGGTCCGCGTACTCGAGAGAATGAACTCTCTCGACCAGGTGATCCTATATACTCTGGATCGCCAGCTCATGGTTCGAGCCGCTGAACCCAGCGATGCGTTCCGCGCTGCCCACCTCGCACTCGAGCGCTCCGGCGGGCTCGACCATTCCCTTTCTCCCAAGGAGATTGCAGCCCTCCAAGCGTCTGTGCGCACGGTTCGCCCGTAGCGGCGCAGAGCGGCTCAACTTTGACTCCGAAAAGCGCCCGCCCTCATTGCGCTGCCCCGCCGGATGGAAGCGGCCGCGGCGTGGTATCGGCCTGCGTGAGCCCCATGGCCCACTTGACCGCCTCGACAAGCATGCTCCGGAACTCGGGCCGGTCCCAAGTCTCAGGAGGATGTCCGAGCGTTGTGTAATACACTCTGCCACGGCCGTACATCTTCGCCCACGTGACGGCGAAATCGCGGTCGGCGCGGTGGACGGTTTTCCGCGACAGGTCCAGCTTGTCGGGATCCAGCCGCATCAACACTCGTACCTTCTCGCGCGAATAGTTCCGCATCTGGTAGATCTCGTCCCGCAGCACGAAGGCGTGCGGCCAGTACTGCATGCTTGGGAATTGCGGGTCCTCGACGATGATCGGCGCGTCGAACGTGCCCCAGGGGTGCTCGTCGTAATAGCCGCCGATCATCTCCCCGTACTCCGGCCAGTCGGTGAACGTAATGGACGCGCTGTGGATGCCTATGAACCCCTTGCCGTCGTCATGCACGAAGGAAAGAAAATCGGCCTTCTTCTGGTCGTCCATTTCGAGCGTGCCGCCCGTATAAAAAAGCACCGCATCGAAATCGTTCAGGTTCTTGGCGTTGTATTCGAGCTTCTTCCTGGTCAGGGGCTCGGTGTCGGTCCGGATCATGGTCTCCCAAAGCCCGCTGTCCCGGCCCAGGCGCTCGACTACCGCTAACGCGTGCGACACTGCCTCATGCCGATACCCTTTCTCTTCGCCGATGGCCAGCAGGTGCTTCTTCGCGGGCTGCGCCGGCTGAGCCCCAAGGATGCCTCCCAGCACGGCCACCAGGAGAATGACGGGGAGTTTTAGTGGATGCATTGGCATGTGCTCTGTCTCGAGTTACGTGCTTTGGAACACGGCGCGCGAATCCATCACGCAGTGACCGAGAGCCCACTATATCGCTTCGCCGCGCGGGCCGGGACAGCCGGAGGCCGCTGCCGGGCGACGCCGTTTCGCGGAGCTGGGGCGCGGTTGAGTCGTCCCCCGGGCGCACCCCAGGTCTTCAGGGCCGCTCCCAATGCCAGGGTCGGGTCCCGGCGCTCGCTCCCGGGTCAGTTCTTCGGGTACTTCGGCGAGGCTTTCACCTCGTTGATCTGAGCGACGTGGCGGTCGGTGTGGCCTGCAATCATGAGCAGCATCTGGTAGGCATCCATGGCTTCCGGGCCGGTGCCGCTGACGTGAAAGCGCAGGTCGTCCCGGGAAGTGCGCACGTAATCGAGGGTGCGGTCGCGGCGCTCTTTGAAAGCGGCGGCGGCCGCCTCAGGAGTGGCGTAGCGTCCGGTCGGTGCGGTTTCCGGGGGATGCGTGGCCTTGTCCGTACGGTCCTGGACGCGCGTGAGAATGGAGGCGTCGGCGGCCGGGTCCACCTTGCGGTCTTTGACGGCCGGAGTCTTGAGCAAGCGCTGCGCGTAGTCCGTGAGGAATTCTTCGGTGAGCGCGACGTGCTCGGCGACCTCGGCGATAGACCAGCGGTCCAGGCCGGGCCTGAACTTCCACTGAGCGGCGGAGAGGCCGGTGATGGAGTCGAGAAAGACCTTTCGGCTCGCGTGGAGGCTGCTGAGCGCGAAATCGCGCTCGTATTGAGTCATCGGCTGGGCGGCGAGGGGGAGGGCGGCCAGGGCCAGCAGGAACGAAGAGTATTTCATAACCAATTCATCCGGGAACCTAAATTTTCACAGAGCCGCGCCGATAAATCAAAGGGACCGGAGGGTTTGCCTCCTGTGGAGCGTTGCCGGATGTCTTCGCGGGGGACACAGGGGCGCGGCGCAGGCCTGCATCGATGCAGTGCTGTGAGCCGCTGCGCTCCTGGACGCACCGGCGGTAGCGGCGGGGGGCCGACTGCCGGAGTGTCGAGGAGGAGCGTGGCGGCAGCCGGGCAGTTCAGCAATCCGCTGGCGGCTCACCTGCAGGCGACCTACGCGCGGTCGCTGAGCGCACTGTGCGCGACCGAGCCCAAGAACGGCGCGGTCATCCTGGTGCTGGACAGCGTGGAGATCAACCGCCGGGTGCTCAGGGCAACGCTCGAGGGCGAGGCGTGGCAGCTTGTTGAGGCGGGCCATCCGCGGGAGGGGTTCGAGGCGCTGCGAAAGCACCAGGTGGACCTGATCGTCCTCGAGATGATGCTCCCGGACGTAAACGGCCCGGAGTTCTGTCGCGCCGTGAAGGCGGGGCGGGACACGCGCTTCATTCCCGTGCTCATGACTTCGAGCGCGGAGGAGCCGCAGCATGAAATCGCCGCGCTGGCTGCCGGAGCGGACCAGTTCGTCCGCCGCCCGGTGCACCCGTCGGTGCTGCGGGCTCGGATTCGGGCGATGCTCAGACACAAAGCGGCCGTGGACTCGCTCGAGGAGGCCGAGTCCGTCCTGTTCGCGCTGGCGCAGGCTGTGGAGCACCGGGACTTGGGGACGGGCGGACACTGCGAACGGCTGGCGATGCTGAGCACGACGATGGGGAGCGCCCTGGGGCTGCCGCGCCCCCAGATCGTCGCGCTGCATCGCGGGGGATACCTGCACGATATCGGAAAGATCGTAATCCCGGATGCGATTCTGTTCAAGCCCGGTCCACTGACCGAGGAAGAGTGGGCGGTGATGCGGACGCACTCCGCGCGCGGGGAGGAGATCTGCCGGCCGGCGCGGACGCTGGCGCCGGTATTGCCCATCATCCGGAACCACCACGAGCGGTGGGACGGCTCGGGGTATCCGGACGGGCTGTGCGGGCACGAGATCCCGCTGCTCGCACGCATCCTGCAGACCGCCGACGTATTCGACGCGCTGACATCGGTCCGGCCTTACAAGGCGGCGCTGGCCCCTGCTGAGGCGCTCGCGATCATCGACGCGGAAACAGCGAAGGGCTGGCGGGACGCGGACCTGACGGCCGTGCTGCACGAGTTGTGCGCGGCGGGGAAGCGCCGCGAGGCCGCAGTGGGGGCGAACCAACCGGAGTGTCTGGACGGTATGTTCCACTCCCTGGAGAACATGCGGCGCGCGCTCGCCGGGGCGGAGGCTTTGCGAGCAACATTGCCGGACGGGGTCGGCCACTAATGCGTGCGACCCGCTGGCGGTTCGGAGCCTCCGCTCGTCTGTGGGCCGGCCGCGGCGGAACGGGGAGATTCCGCCGGGGCGGACGCGTAACGCCGGCCTAAGCAGCAGCGCGCGGCGCGGACGAACAGCCAGGCGCACACCGTTGCCGTGCGGTCCACAACTGTGCACGCAGAGAGGGCCTGTCTTGAACTTATTCGAGCAGGCGCGCGTAGAACGTACTGGTGAACCCGAGATGCGACCCTCGCAGATGACCCGTAGAGGTTTTTTGACGACTGTCGCTGCCGGTGTGCCCGGATCCTGTTTCGGGGCGACGCTGACCGAAGCGGTCCGGCCGGTGGTCAGCATCGTCAAGATAAGGAACGGGAACGTGGATTATGCTGTCGAGCATGCGCTCGAACTGCTGGGCGGTCTGAGGGCCATCAGCCAGGGCAAAGAGCGCATCATGCTCAAGCCGAACCTCGTATCGCCGGAACCGAGGGCGACTACAAAGCTGCCGGTCATTCGCGCCCTGGCACGGCTGATGAAGGCGGCGCAGAAAGATGTGTCGATCGGAGAAGGTTCGGCCGCGGCGGCGCCATTCAATGCTCGGGGAACCGAGGTCTTCCGCACGACGAAGAAGGAGTTGCTCGATGGCTTGCAGCAGGATACCTTCGACCGGCTCGGGTACAGCGAGCTCGCGAAGTCGCTGCGTCTGCCGCTGGTGAACCTCCATACTGGCGACTTGGTGGACGTGAAGGTGCCCGGCGCCTTTGTGTTCGAGAAACTCACCATCCACCGCTCGCTGGTTGAAACCGATCTCCTGTGCTCGGTTCCCATGATGAAGACCCACTCACTGGCCGGCGTCACGCTGGGGATGAAGAACCTGGTGGGGGTGTACCCGGGCGCGGTCTATCAGGCCGTGCGCGGGCGCATGCACGACCTCGCGGCGGAAGTCGAACCCTCCGGCACGGCGGCGGCGATCGTGGACATGGTGCGAGCGAACAAACTCGACCTGGTGGTAATTGACGGCTCGACCGCGATGGAGGGCAACGGCCCCTGGGAAGGGACCCTCGTGCCGATGGAAACCATCATCGCCGGCTCCGACCCTCTGGCCACCGACATGGTCGCGGCGAGCGTCATGGGATTCGACCCGCCGGAGATCCCCACGTTCGCGTGGGCCAACAAAGCAGGCCTGCGCCCGGAGCGCCTGGACGAAATCGACGTGCGCGGAGAATCGATCGAGAGCGTGAAGCGGAAGTTCGCCCGGCCTCAGGTCGTGCCCTGGAGCGTCGCCCGCACTGCCTGGGCTACGCGAGAAATATAGCCCGAACCCGGCGGACGCCCGCGCTGATGTCGGATACGCGCACGTCAAGCGGCGCGGGGTCAGAGCTTCTCCAGCAGCGCCGCGTGGCTGCGCTTGAACGCCGGGCGCTCCGCCACGCGCAGGCCCGCTCTTGCTGCATCATCCAGCTCGACGGCAAAGCGGGTTTCGCCAACGTGCCCCTTCGGCTCGAGCAACAGGAGCCGCCCGCCCTGCTTCAATGCCCGGGATACTTCCTGGAAGAAGTTCGCCGGCGAAGGGAACTCGTGCACTACCGCGCTGGCAAGAGCAAAATCAACCCGGCCCGCTACGTCGTTGAGCGCCATGGTGTCCGGTTGCACGAGCCGGGCCTCGACGCGCTCACCCAGCCCCTCCTTCTCCGCGCGCCGCTTCAACACCTTCAGCATTTTCGGCTGAACGTCGGGCGCGATCACGCGCCCCGCGGGTCCCACCCGCCGCGCCATCCCGAGCGTGAAGAAACCCATGCCTGGTCCGGGCTCCAGCACGGTCATCCCCTCCTGCACGTAGGAAATGACGGCCTCGACCGGATCGCCCAGCCATCGCCTTATCGGACTCAGGAGGAAATAGCCGAGCCACCACGGGCACACTCTATGCTTCGCCATACCGAGATCTTACGATGTTCCGGCCCACGAAAAAGGTCAGGGTCGCCGGGGAGCACCGGGCTCCCGCTATTCATATCGCAAGGCGGTTACGGGATCGACGCGCGTGGCGCGCCGGGCGGGGATGAAGCTGGCCAGAACCGCAACGGCGCCGAGCGTTAACACGACGCTCGCGATCGTTACCGTATCGGTGCGTGTGACACCGTAGAGCAGCCCGGCGAGCAGGCGGCCGGCGGCGAGTGAAGCAATGAGCCCGGCGCCGAGCCCGAGCGCAACGGGAGCCATCGCCTGCCGCAAGACCATCCGGGAGATGTCGAGGGAGCGGGCGCCGAGCGCCATCCGGATGCCCATTTCATTCGTGCGCTGCGCTACCGAATACGACACCACCCCGTAGATGCCGAGGCTGGCCAGCACCAGCGCGGCGATGGCGAACACCAGGGTCAGGTTCATCTGGAAGCGGCGCTGCGCCAGGGATGCGTCCACAATCTGGTCCATGGTCCGGAACTCGGGGACCGGCAGTTCGGAATCGAGGTGGCGAATCGCCGAGCGAAGGGCCCCAGAAACTGCGAGAGGGTCGAAGGCGGTTCGGACGGCAAGCGCCGGTCCGCCCCAGGTGTTCCACTGCCAGTACGGGACGTACAGCGTCAATGACGGAGTCTTGTCGAGCCCGACGCCGCGCACGTCGCCAACCACGCCCGCCACCTCGACGTAAGGGCCGTCCGGATCGCCGATCTTGAAACGTTTACCGAGGGGATCCTGCCCCGGCCAGAGCCGCTCCGCGGTTCGCGCCGCCAGAAGTGCGATCAGATGCTCGCCGTCGGAATCCGCGAAAATCCTGCCTTGCCGCAATGGAATCCCCATAGTGGCGAAGTACTCGGGGTTCGTGCCGCGTACGTCCGCCAGCGGGCGCTCCATCATGGGCGCCTGCACTCCTTCGAGCAAGAGAAGGTTGTTTCCTCCCTCGCCGCTCAACGGCAGCCTGTTCACGATACCCGCGGAAATTACCCCCGGCAATGTCCGTACAGAATCCAGAAGGGATTTTCTGAAGCGCACCTTGGCCTCGCGCCGGCTGTAGCGAACGTCCGGCAGATTCAGGTCCACCGTGACGATGCGCTCGACGGCGAACCCCTTGTCCGCTTCGAGCAACTTGACGAAGCTGCGCAGAAGGAGGCCGCCGGCGATAAGGCACAGCGTGCTGAGACCGACCTCCAGGCCCACGAGCAGCGACCGCAGCCGGCCCGAGCCGCGCTCTTCCGTCGTGCGCCCGCCTGACTTCATGGCCTCCTGTGGATCGGTACGGGAGAATCGCCAGGCGGGAAGAAGTCCGAACAGGAGCCCGGCGAAAATGGAGACAGCGGCGGTGAAGAGAAGAACGCGGGTGTCGAGGTGAACTTCATCCAGGCGCGGCAGGTCGAGCGGCGCGTGAGCCAGAATCAGGCGGAGCGCGCCGTACGCAATGGCGACGCCGAGAGCCCCGCCGATCGCGGCGAGCAGCAGGCTTTCGGCCAGCATCTGCTCGAGCAGGCGGCGGGTGCCGGCGCCCAGCGCGGATCGGATGGCGAGCTCGCGCTTCTTAGACGTGGAACGCGCCAGCAGCAGGTTGGCGATATTGACACAGCCGATCAGCAGAACCAGGCTCACCGCCGCGAGCACAAGCTGCAGACCGCCACGCGAGCGGCCGGTGATTTGATCCTGCAGCGGAACCAGCGCGGCGAGGAGCTCGATTTTCTCGGGGAACTGGCTCGCGATGCGCGCCTGCGCGGCGTTCAATTCAGCCAGCGCCCGGTTCAGCGTGACTCCGGGCCGCAGCCGCGCGATGCAGGCAAAGTTAAAATCGCTGAGAGGCTGCAAGTCTCCTGGCGTCACTGCGAAAGGCTTGTACAGCTCGGCACGGCCGGCTTGTATCGTCATTGTAAACAGGTCGCTGATCTTCGGAAAGTGGAAGTCGGGCGCGAGCACGCCGACCACTTCGTAGGGGTTGCCGTCGAGGACGATCTTGCGGCCAATGACACCGGGATCGGACGCGAAGCGCCGCTTCCAGAGTTCGTTGGTCAGGACGACCACGCGGTCGCGTCCTACCTGGTCCTCGTCTTCGAGGAACGTGCGGCCGAGTTGCGTGCGGGCGCCGAGCATCGGGAAGAGACTGGAGGAAGCGCGTGCGGCGATCAGCCGCTCCGGCTCCCCGGCGCCGGTGAGGTTTGCCCGCATATCGCCGATGATCGCGAGCCGCTCGAACGCGTGCACGTTCTTGCGCCATTCGCGGAAGTGCATGGCGTTCACCGGGATTCGCGGCGGGAAGTGCGCGAATTTGACCACCTCATGAATGGTCACCAGCCGGCCCTCGTCTCCGTAGCCGAGCGGGCGCAGGAGGATTCCGTCCACGACGCTGAAAATGGCAGTATTCGCGCCGATGCCGAACGCGAGAGTAGCAACGGCGATCGCGCTGAAGCCTGGGCTGCGCCGGATGGAGCGCCACGCGTAACGAATATGGCCGAAGAAGTTCATGTATGGGTCCTCACACTTACATACGCCAGGGTAATGCGTCGAGATCCATAGAAGTGACCTCGCCGGTGCCGGTCCCGTTCATGATTTGTGAATGTCCAGGACCGCCTTTGACGCAGGGCGGATTCAAGCGCAAACACGCGCCCCTGGAATCCGCAAGAATGGGAACGTGATGGCGCCGGCACTGGGGAAACTCGAAGAACAAATCGTCGCCTGCCGCAAGTGCGCGCGGCTGGCGGCATGGCGTGAGGAGGTTGCGGCCACCAAGCGGCGCGCCTTCCGCGACCAGGATTACTGGGGAAAACCGGTGCCCGCTTTCGGCGACCCGGCGGCGCGCCTTGTGGTCATCGGCCTGGCGCCGGCCGCGCACGGCGCGAACCGGACGGGACGGATGTTCACGGGCGACCGCTCCGGCGACTTCCTCTATCGCGCGCTTTACGCGGCAGGATTCGCCTCGCAGCCCACAAGCGAACGGCGCGGCGACGGTCTCACGCTCCGCGACGCTTGGATCACCGCTGCGGTACGCTGCGCGCCGCCTGACAACAAACCGGTCCCTGGCGAGGTCCGGAACTGCACGCCGTACCTCGAGCGCGAACTGAAGTTGCTGCCGAACGTTCGTGCAATTGTCGCGCTCGGGCGGCTCGCCTTCAACGTGTATCTCTCGATTCTGCGGGACCATGGCTCGATCGCGAGCCGGGCCGCATTCGTGTTCGGGCACAACCTGCTGCACGCAACGGCGCCTGGCGAGCCGGCGCTGATCAGTTCCTACCACCCCAGCCAGCAGAACACCCAAACGGGACGCCTCACGGCCGCGATGCTCGAAGATGTGTTCCTGCGCGCCCGCGACTTGCTGGAAGCCGCGGTTCCTGCACAAGGCGCCGCTCCGCGGAGATCGTCCGATGACTGAAAAGCACGTGAGGGCGACTGTGGTCGCCCGGCGCGACATCAGTTCCGACCTGTGGATTGTGAGGCTGCGCCCGGCGGAGAAGATTGCGTTCGCGCCGGGGCAGTACGTCACCGTGGCCCTCGAGGGGCCGGAGCGGCCGATCGAGCGCCCCTACTCGGTGGCCTCTTCCCCGCGCGATGAGGAGCTCGAGTTCTTCCTGGAGTTGGTGCCGGGAGGGCGCCTGACGCCGCATCTGTATGACGTGCCGGTAGGTGGGCACACGTACGTGCGGCGCGCGGCCAAGGGGCGGTTCCTGTTCGACGACAAGAGCGGGCGCCTGCACCACTTCATGGTCGCCACGGTCACGGGAGCGGCGCCGTACGTGAGCATGCTGCGTGACCTCGTGGAGCGGCATGAGGAGGACCGCCCGGTGCCCTACCGGATTGCGATGCTGCACTCGGCCAGCGTCGCCCGCGAGCTTGGGTACTGCGAGGAGCTCTCCGGGTACGCCCGGCGGTATCCCTGGTTCACCTACATCCCGGCGGTGAGCCGGCCGTGGCTCGACCCGGCCTGGAGCGGCGAACTGGGCCGCGCCGAGGACGTCGTGCGCAAGCACATGGATAACTTGGGCTTCCACGCGGCGCACTCGACCGTGTACGTCTGCGGAAACCCGAATATGATCGAGAATGTGAAGGGGGTCCTCGAGCGGGCGGGATTCCCGAACGAATTCGTCAAGCAGGAGGTCTACTGGGTGGCGGAGAAGGGCAGCTAGCCTCAACACTGTTCACTTAACCGAAACTTCGAAGTGGGACAGGCCTCCTGGCCTGTCTCTCCGATATGCCCTTAACGCACTTGACCACCGCCAACCTTCTACTCTCTCCACCAATCCCGCCGCTACCGTCGTGAGACCCACCCTTGACTTCGGGCGCGGGTAGGCGTACATAAGCCTGAAGGAGGTTTGTGCCATGCTGCATGCCAGGCAGGACAAACCGGACCTGGACGAGCGGCGCGTCGCGACGCTCGAGTTTATCGCCGCCTGCGCCATCCTGACCATCATCGCCCTCATGCTGTATATGGTCTTCAGTTACCGCCCGTCGTAAGCCGCCTTGGAGTGCCGGCTCTGCACGCTACGACTTTGCCCCGCGCGGCGCGCCAAGCGGCGAACTCAGCTTTCGAGGCATCCGGGCCACCGCCGAGGTGTCATTTGCAGCTGGTCAACTTGACCCCCGCGGTTCACCTCAACATCGGCGTTCATCGGCGTTGATCGGCGGCTAACAATTGTTCTGACGGATTCTTTCGATTCACTGACCGAGCGCGTGCCCGGCTCCGTGATTAAGGTTTCCAACACTCTTGGCGCCGGAACCTCGAGAAAGTTTACGGCGCGCTCTGCTCACAGCCGTCTCAACTGACTTCCGCCCCGTCCGGCGGTGAGAAGTGCGAGCGCACCAGGGCGAGGGCTTCCTCCCTGTTGTGCACCGTGCCTTCGAGCTGGGCGTCCTCGGCCGAGCGCAGCATCCGGCTGAAGGCGGGGCCGGGAGTGTAGCCGGCGGCAATGAGGTCGTGCCCGGTGACGAGCGGCGGCGGCTTCAGCTCCTCGGGAGGTGCTTCGGCCAGCCTTTGCTTCACGAACTCGTAATTGCCGAGCAGACCGTGGCTCATCGCGCAGTCGAGCCGGTGCAGCTCCAGGTGCTCCTCGAACCGCTCGAAACGCATGAACCGCTTCAGCGTGCTCTCGCGCATGCGCGTGACGTCCTTGAACCGCAGGTGGTTGGCCACCAGCGTTTCCACCGTGCGAATGACGTCATTCGGATACCGCAGGCGGGTGAGGATGCGCACGGCCATCTCCGCGCCAACCTCCGCATGCTCGTCGAAACGGATGCGGTCCGCCATGCGGAGCGTCGGCGGCTTGCCGGCATCGTGCAGCAGCACGCCGAGCGCGAGTGTGAGCGACGGCTCCCGCATGCCCCCGAGCATCATCATCGTGTGGATCCATACGTCGCCTTCGGGGTGGAACTCGGGTGGCTGGGGCACGCCCTTCAGTGCGGCGACTTCGGGCAGGACGTCGTCGAGCAGCCCCGTGGCGTCGAGGAGTTCGAAACCGCGGCGGGCGCCGCCCTCGGTGAGGATGCGGGAAATCTCGTCGCGCACGCGCTCCTTCGAAATCAATTCGATCCTGCCGTGCTGCCGCCGGATCGCCTCGAAGGTGTCGGGATGAATCGAGAAGCCGAGGCGGGCGGCAAAGCGAACGGCGCGCAGCATGCGAAGGTGGTCCTCCGCGAAGCGGACGCCGGGATCGCCGATGGCGCGGATGTAGCGCGCCGCCAGATCCTCGCGTCCGCCCACGAAATCCAGCACTTCGCCAGTGGCCGGGTCCAGCAGCAGGCCATTAATGGTGAAGTCGCGGCGCAGCACGTCCTGGCGGGGGTCGCTCTCGAACTCTACGGCAACGGGATGGCGGCCGTCGCGATACGAGTGGTCGCTGCGGAACGTGGCCACCTCGACCTCGGCGGACTGATCGCGCACGAGCACAACGCCGAAGTGCGCTCCCACGAGTCGGGCAGTGGGAAAGAGCGAGAGCACTTCCTCCGGCCGGGCACTGGTTGCGATATCGTAGTCCCGCGGCTCGTGACCGAGCAGGAGGTCGCGGACGCAGCCGCCGACGAGCAGCGCGCGGTGCCCGCGTGCGGCCAGTTCAGCCGCGATACGGTCCGCGAGCGCCGCAGCAGGATGAAACGCCACGATATTATCGTATAGCGGACACCTGGAGAATGGCTTCCGACACACCCCACTTCCCAATTCCGAAAGTGGTTGTCGCGACCACGGTCGCGCTCTCTTTCATTTCGTTCTGGCGCGGTGCCGCAATCGTTCTGGGTGACCTGGCCTCGTCCTCCTTCTACGCGGGCGGTATCGCCGAGCGCGCCGTGGGCCCCGCGGCGCCATGGCTCGTGCTCGGTGTAATGCTGTTCACCTTCGCGGTCCGCTCCGTGTACATGGAAAGCTCGAGCATGTTCGTCCGCGGCGGCGTGTACGTTGTCGTCCGGGACAGCATGGGGCCGTTCGTTGCCCGCCTGTCCGTCTCCTCCCTCGTTTTCGACTACGTCCTCACGGGGCCCATCAGCTCGGTCAGCGCCGGCCAGTATCTCGGCCGGTTGCTCAACGACGTGAGCGAGATGATGCACCAGAGCTTCCGGGTGAACCCGAACTACTTTGCCGCGGTCTTCGGTGTTGTGGTGACGGTGTATTTCTGGCGGCTGAACACGAAGGGGATTCACGAATCGAGTAGTCAGGCGCTGCGGATCCTCCAGATCACCACTGTGATGCTGGTGATAATGCTCATCTGGGCGCCGCTGACCATCGCGCTGCGCGGGAACCTGCACCTGCCGCCTCCGCCCGTTCCGCCACACCTGAAGCTCAACGGGGAGTCGTTGGGGTGGTGGGAGGGGCTGCGGCTCGCGCAGATCCCGTTGGTTCTGGTCATTATCGCCTTCGGCCACGCGGTGCTCTCGATGAGCGGCTTCGAGACGCTGGCGCAGGTCTACCGCGAGATCGCATCACCGAAGCTCAAAAACCTGCGCATTACCGCGAACATCATCTGCTTCTACGCGCTGATTTCGACCGGCGTGGTCACGCTGCTTGCGGCGATGATCATCCCGGACGCGGAGCGTCCCAAGTTCTACGAGAACTTGATCGGCGGCCTCGCGATGCACCTGGCGGGGCCGGAATTGCTGCGGCTGCTCTTCCATGCGTTTGTGGTGCTCGTCGGCGTGCTGATCCTCTCGGGCGCCGTGAACACCGCCATGATCGGCGCCAACGCGGTGTTGAACCGCGTGGCCGAGGACGGCGTCCTGCTTGACTGGTTCCGCAAGCCGCATTGCCGGTTCGGAACAACGTACCGCGTCCTCAACGTGATCGCGGTGCTTCAGTTGTTCACCATCCTTCTTAGCCGCGGAGATACGTACCTTCTGGGCGAGGCTTACGCGTTCGGCGTCGTGTGGAGTTTCCTGCTGAAGTCCATCGGCGTCCTCGTGCTCCGGTATCAGCGGCACGACCAGGAGTACAAGTTCCCCGGGAACTTCCACATCCGCGGGGTCGAAATTCCGGTGGGCCTCGGACTCACGACGCTCGTGCTCGCCCTGGTGGCGATCGCCAACCTCCTCTCGAAGAGGGTGGCCACCATCTCGGGGCTCTCGTTCACGGTGGTGCTGTTCATTCTGTTCACCCTCTCCGAGCGGGTGAATGCGCAGAAGCACAAGCACCAGAGCGGTCTGCTGGAGAAATTCAACCTGGAAACGCACCCCAACGTGAGCACGGAGACGGTGCACGCCCGGCCCGGCTGCATCGTGGTGGCGGTCCGCGACTACAACCGGATGCAGCATCTGCAACAGGTGCTGGCGAAGACCAACTTGCGGCGCCACGACATTGTCGTGATGACCGTGCGCACGGTCGGCGTGGGGGCCGGCGAATACGAATTGGCCGACAACCAGTACTTCGGCGACTACGAGCAGGAGTTGTTCAGCCGCGTTGTCCAGATGGCGGAAAAGGAAGGCAAGCCGGCGGAACTGCTTGTGGTCCCGGCGGTGGATCCCTTCGACGCCATGGTGCAGACGGCGGCGCGTCTCAAGGCGTCGCGGCTGGTCACCGGTGTTTCCGAGCGGATGGATTCGGAGGAACTGGCGCGGCGCATCGGGCTGGCCTGGGAGAAGCTGCCGGAACCGCGCCATCCATTCTCGCTCGAGGTGATCAGCCCCAGCCGGCCCAGTATTTATGTGAACCTCGGTCCGCACCCTCCGCGCCTCTGGCCGGAAGACGTGGACCGTCTGCACGACCTGTGGCTGAAGTTGAGCGAGCGGGAAGGCCTCGGCTCGAAGTTGCACCACCGCGACGTGGTCGGGATGGCGCTGCGGCGCCTGGAGCACGATCTCAGCGGCGAGCGGCGGCCGGAAATCGTGGATCAACTCCGGAAGCAGGCCCCCGAAGCGGCTCAGCCGGAATCCCGGCCCTCACCGGGCAAGGGCCACGAAGCGGATGCGCCCGGCGCCTGACGCCGCGTCAGCCGCCGCTTACTCTTTCGTCTCGGGCAGATAGTCAAACTTGTTCAATCCATCGCAGCCGCCCCCGCTGTCTTCTGGCCTTGACTTCCTCGCTGTATGACGGCCATAGGCTTGCCTGTCTGTCTTTTGGGGGGCAGACGTCCTCGTCTGCGAGCCGACCCCAGGTCGGCTCTCTTCTGTCAGTCACACCTCGTTCAATCCGGCCCCAGCCGGAGGCAGGGCTGTCTTCTTGCTTATTGCTTCTGGCCTGCGGCCTGTGTTTTCGCACCTTCCGGTCCGACTTTTCCGCGTCGTGGCGCGTCCATATCGAGTGGAAATGATCCGCGTAGTTGCCGTTGTGTGCGCTGTCTCGCTCGCGAGCCTTCGGGGTGAACCGGCGCCGCATGGCTGTCCCGCCGGCGCGTCCGTAGGGGGATTCCGTCTGCTGGTCGAACCCCCTGGGAACGGTGACGCCCGTCCAGCGCGGATGGTGAACGCCGTCCGGAAGGGTTTCAAGTTGGTCTATGCGCCGGCCGATCCCCCGCCGGAAGTGCAGGGCAAAGCGCGAGTTTCACTCGTGTTGGTGCCTGCCGAGGGTTCAGACAAGGTCACGGCTCTCGAGCCCGTGCCGGCCCGCGGGCGCGCGGAGTGGACGGCGCCGTTCCGCGTGGGCGTCATCGGCATCGTGTTCGGGCCGCAAGGGCTCGACCACAAGCGCGTGGAGTCGCTGGTGGTGAAGGACCGTGAGCTGATGGCGCAGATGGCGGACTACGCCGAGCAGACCGCGCAAGTGGAGTCGCTCGTTACGGCGCTGGCCGCCGCGGAACAGCGCCCATCCACCGTGCGCAGTCTCGACGATGCGTTGACCGGGTTCGCCGCGCAGTCCGGGACCGCGTTGCCGAAACTGGACCGCACGCAATCCACGGACCAGCAGGCGATGACGCTGCTGCGCGCGCTCAATCCCGCGCTCAGCTCGTACGATCCGCTGGCGCCGCAGCAGGCTGCCATGCGGCAATCGGCGGGACTGGCCGCGTCCGTCGCCGCGCTCTTCTTCGGCAGCAACGTGGGGCTGGCCGCGGGTGGCGCCGCCATGCTGCAGAACCTGCGCACCTTGATGTTCCCCGGCACGGACTTCCGCTCCGCGCTCGCACAGAGCGGGCCAAAGGAGTCCCTCACTCTCTGCGCCAGGCGCGACGCAACACATTCCCGCACACGGCTTGCGTACTTGTGGGCGTACCGCCTCCCGAACACCGCCTCGCCGGCAATCAAGCTCGTGAGCCCCGCGCACTTGCCGCTCGGCCTCAAATCCACCGTTCGCGCGGACGCCTCGCCCGCGGACTGGACCGCTGCCACACACGCGCGCGACTGGGCCCTGGTTACCGCGGATAACCATGTCTACGCCATCCCCGTGCAGCCGGACGCGCAAGCACACACGCTGGAGCTGGATCTGAAGAAGTGCGCCGCTCCGGCGGGCGCCTACCGTTTGCAGGCGAAGTGGGATTGGGACGTCTTTGACATCCCGGGTGAGATCAACCTGCACGCGCTGCGCGATCTGAAAACTGTTTCCATTCCCGCGGAGTCACGCGACCGGCTGGTCGAAGGCGCCGGACCGGTCCGCATCAAACTCCAGGCGGAGGACCTGGAGTTCGTCGAGAGGCTCACGCTGGACGAGCAGCCCTTACAGTTGGTGCTCGCGTCTGGAATTCGAGGCGGCACGCAGCCGTCGGCCGAGGTCGTGATCGACACCGAGCGCGTCCGCGCCGGAGTGCATCAGCTCGCGCTTTATCTTCCCGACGGCTCGGTTGCGGAGCATCGTGTGCGAGTCCTGCCGCCGAACCCGAAGATCGCAAACGCGCCGTTGCGCGTCAACCTCGGTGAATCTCGCCAAACCGTGGAACTGCGGGGAACCGGGCTGGACCGCATTGAGCGGATCGAAGCCGGCAGCGTGCGGGTCGAACTCGGAGCCTGCAATGCCGGGTGCACTGCGCGGCCCGCACAAGTGCAACTTCCCACCGAGGCACAGAAGGGCGATCGAATCGCACTCTCTCTCGGCGTGGAGGGCCTTGAGGCGCCCGTCATCGTGGAAAGTGGACTGGAGGTTGCCGGGCCGAGGCCGCGAATCGAAGCGGTCTGCATTTCCCCGGCCGACGACTTGGGCGTGGCACTGGCAGCCGGTGAAGCGCCGGCCGGCTCGTATACGAGCATCTCGCTGCGGGCGGCGAACGTAGAAGGACCGCGGCTGGTGCGTGTCGCGTGCCGCGAGAGCGAGAAGACGCTGGAGCCGCAGGCGTTGCGGCCGGGCGAGCGGCGGCCGGCCGCGCGTCTCGATGCCGCGGGTCCGGAAACGTTGTTTCTCTCCCTCGACTCCGGCGCCATCGGGCAGCCGGGCTGCACGCTCGAGGCGACGATCGAGACCGATGCCGCGGGCCGCAGCGATCCTCACGCGCTGGGGAACGTGGTGCGCTTGCCGCGCATCGAAGCGTTCGCATTGACGGACGAGAAGATCGGCGATAACGCCTATGGCGGCGTGCTCACCGGCTACGACCTGGAGATTATCGGCAAGGCGGGGTGGGACCCAACGAACGGGACGTCCGTGGACGCGCTGCCGCGCCCCGTCGCCGGGCAGAAGGACAAACAGACCCTGCGCATTGTTCTGCCCTGGCCCGCGCCCTCGCCGCACGCCCTGCTCTATATCTGGCTGCGCGGCGAGACCGCGGGCCGCCTGACCCGCGTGCGGTTGTAAGCCCGCGGTCGCGGCATCGCCGTGGTAGCGAGAGCCGCTCTTCCGCAAGCCGCTACAATAACTTATGATGCGCCGGCGGCTCCTCATCATTTCGGGCGTCATCCTGCTGATCCTCTCGGCGACGCTCGTGATCTGGGAGGGCTCCTTCACGTTCGGCGACTATGCGCCGACGAGCCCGACGCAGACGCTGTTGTTCTGGGCCGTCTCCACACTGGTCTTCCTGCTCACCGTCACACTCGGATTCATGCTGTTCCGCACCGCCGCGCGGCTCTACCTCGAGCGGCGGAGCAACCGGGAGGGCTCGCGACTCAAGATCAAACTCGTGAGCGGCGCCCTCGCGCTCACTTTTGTCCCGGTGGTGTTCCTGGTGATGTGGAGCGTGTCCGTGCTGAACCGGAACCTGGACAAATGGTTCAGCGGCCCCGCGGAGGGCATCCGGAGAAACATCGCGCACATGGTGAACAGCGAGCGCGCCGAGACTCTGGCAAAGGCGAATTCACAGGCGGCGGGCCTGGCGGCTTCGCCCGCTGTTTCGGCACTGCTTTCCGGGCGCGGAGGCTCGCTCGCCGCCGCGTGCAGAGAACGGGGGATCATCTCGGCCGCCGTCCGCGATAACGCTGGGAAGCTCATTGCCCGCTGCGGGCGCGACTTGCCGAACCTGATCGCGAGCGGCGCCTCAGCCGTCCATGCCAACGGGCGCAGCCTGGGCACCGTGACGGCCGCGGCCAGGCCGCGAGTTGACGTGGTGGAACTCGAGCGGTATATGCGCGACTACGACAACCTGGCCGGCCAGCGCAAAGGGCTCCGCAATTTCTACCTGCTGTTGATGGCCCTCCTCACGCTGTTCGTCTTGTTCTTCGCTACGTGGCTGGCCCTGTATTTGGCCAAGCAGATCTCGAATCCGATGGCTGCGCTCCTCGAGGCCGCCGGCCAGGTGCGGAAGGGCAACCTGGGCTACCGCATCGAGACCACGGCCGCCGACGAGATGGCGACACTCGTTCGCGCCTTCAACGAAATGACGCACGATCTGGAGGCGAGCGGGCGCGAGCTGGAACGGCGGCGCCGGTTTACCGAGGCCATCCTCGAAAGCATCCCGACGGGCGTGATCTCAGTGGCGGCGGACGGCCGCATCCTTCGCTCGAACCGCGCGTTCCGTCAGATCCTCCCGGAGGAAAAGGTCGCCGCCGCCTCGCGGCTCGAGGAACTTTTCACCCGCGATGATACGGCCGAGTTGAAGTACCTGATGAAGCGCGCTCGGCGGAGCGGGGACGCGCAGCGCCAGATCGAGCTGAAGAGTGACGGCGGAACCAGGCAGCTCACGGTCACCGTGGCGGCGCTCGAAGAGAAGCTCACTTCGGGATTCGTCATCGTGCTCGAAGACACCACCGACCTGCTGCGCATTCAGAAGCTTGCCGCGTGGCACGAGGTCGCCCGCCGCGTCGCTCACGAGATCAAGAATCCGTTGACCCCGATTGCGCTGTGCAGCGAGCGGATCGCGCGGCAGCTCGAAAAACTTCACATGCCGGAGGAATCGAGCCGCATCCTCCACGAGTGCACCTCGACGATCGCCAATGAGGTGGAGTCGGTGAAGGCTCTCGTCAATGAGTTCGCGCAGTTCGCGCGCTTCCCGGAGGCAAACCCCTCGCCCTGTGACCTCAACGAGATTGTCGAAAATGCGCTGGCGGTCTTTGCCGGACGCCTCGAGGGAGTGGAACTGCGGAAAGACCTCGCCGCGGGGCTGCCGCCGGTGAATGTTGATCGTGAGCAGTTCAAGCGAGTCGTCGTGAATCTGGTGGACAACGCGGCGGAGTCGATGCAGGACTCGCTTCTCAAGCACCTCTATGTCTCGACGCAGGCCACCGGAGCCGAGGCGATCGAGCTCGTGGTTGCCGATACCGGCTGCGGCGTTTCTCCCGAGGATAAGGACCGGCTCTTTCTGCCCTACTTTTCGACCAAGGGCCGCGGCACGGGCCTCGGGCTTGCGATTGTGAGCCACATCCTGTCCGAGCACAGCGCGACGATTCGCGTAGAGGACAACCGGCCGCAGGGGGCGCGCTTCATCATTGAGGTGCCCGCCATCGTTGCGGGCGAGCCTGAGCCCAGGCCGGCCGAGGTGCGGGCGTGAGGCGCTTCCGAATCCTGGTTGTGGACGACGAGCCCGGCATCCGGCAATCGTTGTGCGGCGTGCTCGAGGACGAGGGTTACGAGGCCGCGGCGGCCGAGAGCGGCGAGGCCTGCCTCGAGGAACTGACGCGGCGGAATTGGGACCTGGTGCTCCTCGACATCTGGCTGCCCGGCATGGACGGCATGGAGACCCTGGCCCGCATTCAGGAGCTCCCGTTCTCTGAGCGGCCCGTGGTCGTGATGATCTCCGGCCACGGCAACATCGAAACGGCCGTGAAGTGCACCAAGCTCGGCGCGTTCGATTTCCTGGAGAAGCCCCTCACCATCCCCAAGGTGAGCATCGCCGCCAAGAACGCCATCGAGCACAAGCGGCTGCAGCTCGAGAACGAGCGCCTGAAAGACGAAGGGGACTCGGCGTACCGCATCATCGGCGAAAGCGTCCCCATGAAGGCGCTCCGGCAGCAGATGGCGCTCATGGCGGGCACCAACGGGCGCGTCCTCATCTACGGCGAAAGCGGAACCGGCAAGGAGCTGATGGCGCACGCGCTGCACGCGATGAGCCCGCGCGCGGGCGAGCCGTTCATCGAGGTCAACTGCGCAGCCATTCCCGAGGAACTGATCGAAAGCGAGCTGTTCGGGCACCGCAAGGGCAGTTTCACCGGTGCTAACGACGATAAAACCGGCAAGTTCCAGAAGGCGGACGGCGGATCGCTGTTTCTCGATGAAGTGGGCGACATGAGCCTGAAGACGCAGGCGAAGGTTCTGCGCGTGCTCGACGAGCAGCGTTTCGAGCCCGTGGGTGCCTCCGATTTCGTGCGCGTGGACGTGCGCGTCATCGCCGCCACCAACAAGAATCTGGATGGCGAGATCGAACGCGGTAACTTCCGGGAGGATCTCTTCTACCGGCTGAATGTCATCCCGTTCTACGTTCCCCCGCTGCGCGAGCGGCGCGAAGACATTCCGTTGCTGGCGGACTATTTCCTGAGCGAGTTCACCACCGCCTATGGCCGGAAACCGAAGGAGCTCACGCCGGAAGCGTACGCGCTTCTGCGGGAATACTATTGGCCTGGCAACGTCCGCGAGCTGAAGAACCTGATGGAGCGGATCGTCATCATGAATCCGCAGGTGCGCATCGACGCGCGCCAGATCCCGCTGAACGTCAGACGTACTCCGGCGGAACGGGGGCAGGCGCGCTTCGCCAGCCTGCAGGAAGTGCGCGAGGCAGCCGAGCGCGACTATATCCTCAAAAAACTCGAGGAGACCATGGGCAACGTCACGCGCACTGCGGAGCAGCTCGGCCTGGAGCGCAGCAACCTGTACCGGAAGATGAAGGCCCTCGGCATCGCGCCGAAGGAGAAGGCGGAGTAGGGGGACTGACTCCTCCGCCCCAAGCGAAGCGCGTGGACGGAGCAGTCTGTCCCACTGCGTCGTAACAGACAGCCGTGGTAGAGAAGCAGGCTAGAATTGGTGCGTGGGATACGAACGCGAGATCGACGTGGCGCTCGCTGCCGCGGTCAATGCGGGCAAGGCGGCGCTGGCGCACCAGGCGAAGGGCTTCAAAACCGAGACGAAGCCCGACCTTTCGCCCGTCACCGTGGCTGACCGCGAGTCGGAAACTCTGATCGCCGCCGCGCTGCTGGAGGCTTTCCCGCATGACGGCATGCTCGGCGAGGAGGGGGCGCATCGTGAATCCGCCAGCGGGCGGCGCTGGATCATCGACCCCATCGACGGCACGCACGACTTCGTGCGCGGGCTGCCGACGTGGGCCGTGCTGATCGCCCTGGAGGATGGCGGCAGCGTCGTCACCGGCGTGTGCCACTTCCCGGCGCTGGACCTCACGTATTCCGCTGTACGCTGGGGCGGCGCGTTCCGGAACGGCGCGCAGATCAGGGCCTCGAAGAACGGCGATCCCGCAACGTCGATGCTGTGCATCAACGATCTGAGCCAGATGACGCGGCACCCGCTCGGGCCGCGTCTGCTCGAGTGGGTAGGAAGGTTCAGCGTCGTGCGATGTTTCGGCGGCTGCGTGGACGCTATGGTCGTCGCCGGAGGCCAGGCCGAGGTATGGCTGGAACCGCACGCGAAGGCGTGGGACCTGGCGCCGCTTAAGATCATCGCCGAAGAGGCCGGAGCGCGCTTCTTCAACTTCGACGGCCGCAAATCCATTTACGGCGGGAACTGCGCCATCTGCACGCCGCCGTTCGAAGTGGAGCTGCGGCGCTTCGTCCTCGGCGCTACGCCGAAGGACTGCGCTGACGCGCCCCCACCGATGACGCCGGAAATCGACCCCGCCTGAATGCGGTCGAGCATCCGATCCATTTCGGTTTCGGACTCTTCAGTCCTGATTTCACGCTGAAGTAACACCCGGGCCCGCGCCTGCTACGATGGATTCCAACCGCTATGAATAGCTACACCATCACGCAAGGCCGCGATCGTGCGCCCGCCCGTTCCATGCTCAAGGCCATCGGCTTCACCGATGAGGACCTCAGGAAGCCCATCATCGGCGTGGCGAACACCTGGATCGAAACGATGCCGTGCAACTACAATCTCCGCGCGCTGGCGGCGAAAGTGAAGGAAGGCATCCGCGATGCGGGCGGCACGCCGATGGAGTTCAACACCATCGCGATCAGCGACGGTGTCACCATGGGCACGCAGGGGATGAAGGCCTCGCTGGTGAGCCGCGAAGTGATTGCGGATTCTATCGAGCTCGTAGGCCGCGGGCACATGTTCGACGGCATCATCGCGCTGGTGGCGTGCGACAAGACCATTCCCGGCGCGGCCATGGCGCTGCTCCGGCTGAACGTGCCGGGCCTGATCCTGTATGGCGGCACCATCCTTCCCGGAAAACACAACGGGAAGGACATCAACATTCAGGACGTGTTCGAGGCCGTCGGCGCGAACGCGGCAGGACGGATGAGCGATGAAGAGCTGCTCGCCATCGAGAATTCCGCGTGCCCGGGTGCCGGGGCCTGCGGAGGTCAGTACACTGCCAACACGATGGCCACCGTGATGGAGCTGATCGGGCTCTCGCCCATGGGAACCGCCGCCGTTCCCCAAATGGATCCGGCGAAGGATGACGTGGCGCGGCGGTGCGGCGCGATCATCGTGGACTCTGTGCGCCGCGACTTGAAGCCGTGCGCCATCGTGACACGAAAGGCGATCGATAACGCGATCGCCGGCGTGGCCGCGAGCGGCGGATCGACGAACGCCGTACTGCACTTGCTGGCGATGGCCCGCGAAGCCGGCGTGCCGCTCTCGATCGATGATTTCCAGGCGATCAGCGAGCGCACGCCCCTGCTGTGCGATCTCAAACCCGCCGGTCGATTCTTCGCGTCCGATGTGCACGCGGCGGGCGGCATTCCGGTTATTGCCAGACGCCTCCTGGACGGCGGCTATGTGGACGGCAGCGCAATCACGGTGACCGGCCGCACCTTCGCCGAGGAAGCCCGTGAGGCGCGCGAGACGCCGGGGCAGGAAGTGATCCGCTCCCTGGACCACCCCATCAAGTCCACCGGCGGCCTGGTGATCCTCAAGGGTACGCTCGCGCCCGAGGGCGCCGTGATCAAGGTGACGGGCATCGGCCGCAAGCTGCACTGCGGCCCCGCTCGCGTTTTCAATTCCGAAGAGGCTGCAATGGATGCCGTGACGCACGCGCGCATCCGGCCGGGCGACGTGGTGGTGATCCGTTACGAGGGGCCGCGCGGCGGCCCGGGTATGCGTGAGATGTTGGGCGTCACTGGCGCGATCGTCGGCGCGGGACTCGGCGACAGCGTCGCCCTGGTCACCGACGGCAGATTCAGCGGCGCCACACGCGGCTTCATGGTGGGCCATGTTGCACCGGAAGCCGCCCACGGCGGCCCGATCGCAGCGGTCGCCGAGGGCGATGAAATCACCCTCGACATCGACGGCCGCCGCATCGATCTCGGTATTGCGCCGGAGATCATCGCGGCGCGCCTCTCGGCTTGGAAAGAGCCCGAGCCACAATTCCGGACGGGTGTGTTCGCCAAGTATGCGGCTCTGGTTTCGTCGGCTTCCGACGGCGCTGTGACCTACATCGCGCGCAAGGACTGACTCCTCCGTCCCAAGCGAAGCGCGTGGACGGAGCAGTCACATCGTACGTCGCAACAGACGGCGTGTGAGAGATGCGGCCTAGGCTGTCGCGTTAGACGATGTGCGGTTGCAGCATCTTTAGAACTTCGGACTTGCCGACCGCGCCGACGCGCATCTCGACGATCTGACCATTCTTGAACAGCAGCAGCGTGGGAATGCCGCGGATCTGGTACCGCATCGCGGTGCCGCCGTTCTCATCCACATCCACCTTGCCCACTTTGAGCTTGCCGGCATACTCGGTGGCCACGGCATCCACCGTGGGAGCCATCATCTTGCAGGGGCCGCACCACTCGGCCCAGAAGTCAACCAGAACGGGGACGTCGGAGCGCAGAACTTCCGAGTCAAAGTTGGAATCCTTAAAAGTCAGGACGTTAGCGCCTGCCATTTCCTCTCCCTTTCTACCGCGGCCGCCAGCCTGAACCCCGGCGAGCCGGTGCCCTGGCCGCGGCCCACAAAAGCAAGATGCAGTCTCGAGGCCGCAGGATTCAAGTCAGCCGGAAAGCCGGCTGTACAGCTCGGAATACCGGGCCGCCGAGGCGTTCCAGGAGAAATCCTTGCGCATGCCGGCGAGCATCATGGAAACCCAGCGCTCGCGGTCGGAGTACGCGCGAACCGCCTCGCTGATGGCGCCCAGCATCGCTGTGCCCGTGTACTCGACGAACTTGAAGCCCGTACTCTCATCGATGGTATCATCCAGGCCTCCCGTGGCGCGGACGATGGGCACGGTTCCGTATCCCAGACTATAGATCTGGTTGAGTCCGCACGGCTCGTAGAGGCTGGGCATGAGGAACATGTCCGAGCCCGCCTCGATCTTGTGAGCCAGTGGGTCGTCGTAGCCGAAGCGGACCGCTGCCTGATCGGGGAAGGCGGCGTGCAGTTCCTCGAGCATGAGTTGATAGTCCGGGTCGCCCGCGCCGAGAACGACGAAAGAGACATCCAGAGACAGCATCTCGGCGCCGGATTGCGCGATGAGGTCGAATCCCTTTTGCCCGGCCAGCCGGGAGACCATGCCGACGAGCGGCCGCTCGATCCGCTCCGGCGGCAGGCCGAAAGCGGCGAGCAGGTCCGCTTTCGAGAAGCGCTTGCCGGAGAGATCCTCGGGGGAATAGTTCGCGGCCAGGACGGGGTCGGTCGCAGGGTCCCACCGGGTGTAGTCCACGCCGTTCAGAATTCCCGTGACGGCGCCTGAGCGCGACCGCAGCACGCCGTCGAGCCCGAAGCCAAGCTCCGGCGTCTGTATCTCGCGAGCGTAGGTCGGGCTTACGGTCGTTATCATGTCGGCCGTGACAATTGCGCCTTTCAGCAGGTTGATGTTCTTGAAGAACTCGAGCAAATCCGGGGTGAAGGTGGTGGGCGGCAATCCGATCTCAGGCAGGACCGCCGCGGGGAAAATGCCCTGGTACCCCAGATTGTGAATCGTGAGAATCACCGGCAGGCCGAGGTAGGTCGGATCGCTCGAATACAGCGTTCGGGCATAGATCGGAACGAGTGCGGACTGCCAGTCATGGCAATGGACCACGTGAGGGCGGAAAACGTCGCGGATCATCATGAGCGCGGCACGGCTGAGGGCGGCAAAGCGCACGTGGTTGTCCGGGTAGTCGCCCGCCGCATCTCCGTACAGGAACTCGCGATCGTAGAGCGCGGGACAATCCATCAGAAAGTACGTCACGCCGCGCTCTTCCGCACGGTAAATGTCAGCGGTGAACCCCTCCGCGCCCAACAGAATGGTCAGGCCCTGGTAGACCACGGGAAGGCCCTCCACGGGAACGGACCGGTAGCGCGGCATCAGGACGGCCACTTCATGTCCCTGGGCGTGCAGGGTGGGAGACAGCGCACCGATGACGTCAGCCAGCCCGCCCGTCTTTGCGTAGGGCGTCGCTTCCGAGGCAACCATGAGGATCTTCATGCTTCACCCGTTTGGCGGAGCGTCGTCCCGCGGCGCCGTGCGGGGCTTGCCGCGCGGGCCCTGGCGGACGCCGCCAGTATGAGGTTCGACCCTTCCATCTTACTGATTGGATAGGACTGGCGCTGAAGCCTGCTCGGGATTGGGCTACACTATAAATTGGTTTTGTGCCAAGATGACGGCCACTTCCAATGGCCAAGGCAGGGTTTTATTGATTTTTCGCTTCCTTTGGGTCCTTCTCCTGATTATCCCGGCCGGCAGCGTCGCAGCCGAACCGGAGCAACTCGACGCCAGTCCGGCACTGTTCAGCGTACTGGCGGCAGCCAACGCAGCCGGCTATGACGCCGATCTCGAATCGGCCGCGAATTCCCCGGTTCGCGCAATGGTTCGGTCGGCGATCGCTGCCAGGAACCCGAGCAGCCTGCGCGAGCTGAGAGCCTTCTTCGCGGAGCACAAACAGCAGGACGCCACGGCGGAGCTCAGCCAGTACATTTCGTTCGCGCTGTGCGTGGGAGCACCGCCCGACTTCAAGTACCGCTACAGGCCGCTTGAGTTGCCGCGCGACGTGGCTTCGCTCGAGGGCCTGCGGCCGTTGCTCGCCAAGTTCTACAACGAGGCCGGCGTCGAGGACCTCTGGCGCAAAGCCCAGCCCGCCTTCGAGGCTGCCATTGCTCGATACCACCAGCCCGCGCTCGATGCGCTGACCCAGGTGAACGCGTACTTGCGGGGCTCCACCAGCGGCCCTCTCGGCACGCATTTCCAGATCTACGTGGACCTCCTCGGCGCCCCGAACCAGATTCACACACGCAGCTATAAGAGCGACTATTTCCTGGTGGTGACACCGTCTCCGGAGCCGCAGGCGGAAGATGTACGGCACGCCTATTTGCACTACATGCTGGACTCGCTTTCTCTCCGCTACTCGCAGGAACTCGAGAAGAAACGCGGGCTCATCGATTACGCCCAGGGCGCGCCGTATCTGGAGGACTACTTGAAGTCCGATTTTTCGTTGCTTGCCACCGAGTGTCTCATCAAAGCGGTGGAGAGCAGGTTCGCCCCGGCCGCGCGCCGCCAGGAACTCGTGGACCAGGCGCTGCGCGAAGGCTTCGTCATGACCCCGGCTCTTGCCGAAGTCCTCCCCGCTTACGAAAAGCAGGAGCAGTCGATGCGCTTCTATTATCCGCAGCTCGTGGCTGCCATCGATCTGAGACGGGAAGAGCGCCGGCTGGATGACATTCAGTTTGCTACCGAGCGGCCGGTCCGCAAAGCGAAGGTCGTGGTGCCCGCCGAGCGGAAAATCGAGCTCTCCGGCGCTGCCAAGACCCTGGAGGATGCTGAGCGGCTTTACGAGGCCCGCGATCTGGAGGCCGCCCGCGGTCTTTACTCCCGCGTGCTCGCCGAGACCGCCGAGCGGCCGCCCCAGGCAAAGGCGTACTATGGCTTGGCGCGGATCGCGCTGCGCCAGAACGATCCGGATTCGGCCGAGAAGTTTCTCTCCAAAGCGCTCGAGTCTTCACCCGAGCCCTACGTGAAGGCGTGGGCGCTGGTCTACCTCGGCCGGCTCTCGGACGCGGCGGGGCAGCGGGAACAGGCGACCGCGCGGTACCGCGCGGCGCTCGAAGTCCCGGGCGCTTCGGAGACGGCACAGCAGGCAGCCCGGAAAGGGCTGGAAAAGGCTTTCGAGAAACAGAAATAGGGCAGGGTGCCGGGCAACCGTCCCGCGCCATGCGGAGGATAGAAGGAGTCAGATCATGAAACACGCACTCGTCGTAGGGTTGCTCGCGGTGGGAACGGCCGCCGGGCTTGCGGTAGCCGGGCAGCAGCCCGCTGCTCCGGCCCCGGCCGCGGCCGCGCCGAAACAGAAGGCTTTTAAGTCGCAGGCCGAGGCGCAGGCGCTGCAGGCTGTCGTGCAGGCGCTCACGCCCGATGCCCGCATCACCGCGGCTGAAGAGTTCCTCACAAAGTACGCCGACTCGGATTTCAAGGGCCTTGCCCTGTTCGCTGAAGCGCAGACGTACCAGGAAAAGAACGATTACGAAAAGACCATCGTCTATGCCGAGCGGGCGCTCGAGTCCAACCCGGACGACGGCACGAAGATGAACACCATGCTGCTGCTGGCGAAAACGCTGGGTTCCAAGACCCGTGAGTTCGACCTGGATCGCGAAGAAAAACTCGGACGCGTCGAGAAGTACTCAAACACCGTGCTCGAGATGCTGAAGACCATGGCGAAGCCGAATCCCCAGCTTCCGGACGAACGCTGGGAAGAGGCTAAAGGGTACATGATTGCCGATGCCCGCCAGTCGCTCGGAATGGACCAGATGGTTCGCAAGAATTACCCTCAGGCGATCACTGAGTTCAAGGCGGCGCTAGCCGCGACGAAAGACCCGGATCCGTCCGTGCAGCTCCGGCTGGCCTCGGCCTATAACAAGTCCGGCAAGTACGATGAGGCCATCCCGCTGTGCGAGCAGGTGATGGCCAACACCAACCTGCCTCCCGCCTTCAAGCAGATCGCACAGGCGGAGCGCGCGCGCGCGGTGACAGCCAAGGGAGGCGCCGCCGCCGCACCGGCGCAACCCGCGCCTGCGGCGACTCAGGCAGCTCCGCAGGCAGCCGCCCCTGCCCAGCCCGCGGCTCCGGCGGCTCCTCAGAAGCCGTAGTCGAACGTCGATGCGCGCGGACCTGGAGGCGCTCGAGGGGGCGATCGGTCATACTTTCGCCAATCGCGACCTTCTCGTCCGCGCGCTCACCCACACTTCCCACGCCTACGAAAAAAGCAATCAGCCATTCCAGGACAACGAACAATTCGAGTTCCTGGGCGACGCCATCCTCGGCTTCCTGATCAGCGAGTCTCTCGTGACCCGCTATCCCGCATACCGCGAGGGCCGGCTCTCCATCTTGAAGAACTATCTGGTGAGCGCTACGCACCTTCATGACGTCGCGCAGCGCATCGAGCTGGGTGCGTTCCTCCTGCTCGGCCGGGGAGAGGAATTGAGCGGCGGCAGGGTGAAGAGAGGCCTGCTGGCCGACGCCATCGAGGCGCTGATCGCGGCCATTTACCTGGATGCCGGCATCGGGGAGGCGCGGCTTTTCGTCGTCCGCTGCGTCCTCGGGCCGGAATTAGAGATGGAGCATTCCGGAGAGGCGCCGTTCACCAACTTCAAGGGCGCGCTGCAGGAGATTGCGCGCTCGATGAACCTGCCGTCGCCCCGCTATAACGTCGTGTGCGAGCAGGGCCCTGCGCATGCCCGCCTGTTCACCGTCGAGGTGCGCGTCAGCGAGCTGGTGGCTCGCGCCGAAGGCGACTCCAAGAAGAACGCCGGCCAGAAGGCCGCGCAGTTGGTGCTCAACCGGCTCATGGAACACGCAGGCTGAACAGCGCTCCCGCTCCGCCTTCCACACGTACCGCCCGCGGCCATCGCGCCTTGCGATGAATTGCGGGTCAAACATCCGGATTAACCCCGTTGCGAGTAAGATAGTGATTCGCGCCCGGGCTGCGATGATCGATTCGTCCCGCGTTCTTGTAGCGCAGGTTTCAGATTGCGGTTTTCATCTGTCTGCCCTATCGCACGAACCGCACAACGTTCCGGGCGCCTCGAGGAGGGCTAATGTACGTCGCTCTGAATTCGGTCACTATCCAGGGCCGGGCCGACTGGCCCGAATTCGTGCACCTGGCGCACAGAGTCGGCTACGGTGGCGCCGACGTGGATCTCGCCAAGGCCATGGCCGAGGGCGTCGATAGCACGCGGGCCCTGTTCAAGGAGCTCAAAGTGAAGCCCGCCGCGCTGCCGTTTCCGGTGGAATTTCGCGCCGGCGAGGCGCGCTTCCTCGCGGACCTCTACAAGCTGAAAGAATCGGCCGAGTTCGGGCGCGCCATCGGCTGCCCTCGCATGATCACCTGGATCGTATCCTCGAGCGACAAACCGAAAGACGAGCAGAGGAGAATCTACAAGGACCGCTTCACCGCCGCCGGCGAAGTGCTGGCCAAATCCGGCGTGCGCCTCGGCCTCGAGTTCCTGGGACCACTGCACATCCGCAAGGCCGGCAAGTACGAGTTCATCTACCGCATGGACGAGATGCTGGAGTTCGCCAAGGAGTGCGGCCCCAACGTCGGCCTGCTGCTCGACGCCTGGCATTGGCATCACGCGGGCGCGACGCCCAAAAACATCGTGGACGCCGGCCGCGACCGCATCGTCCACGTGCACCTCGCCGACGCGCCGAACCTGCCGCCCGAGCAGATCAAGGACGACGAACGGCTGCTGCCGGGCGAGGGCATCATCAACTGGAAGGGCTTCATTGGCGCGCTGAAGGAGATCGGCTACCACGACGGCATGAGTGTCGAGGTCTTCGGGCGCGGGCTGAAGGACAAGCCGGTCGAAGAAGCCGCCCGCTTGGGCCTCGAAGGCGCGCTCAAGGTGATGCGCGAAGGCGGAGTCCCGAAACAATCCTGACCGCCGGCGCTCGACCGCCTCGCTGGAGTAACCATGCTCGATAGACTGCTCACCGAACAGCGGAACCCTGCCTCGGAAGGCATCGACGAGCGCCCCACCGAGCAGATCCTCCGCATCATGAATGACGAGGACCGCAAGGTGGCGGAGGCGGTCGGCCGCGAGATCCCGCACATCGCCCGTGCCGTGGACGCCATCGTCGAGCGTCTCGAGCGCGGCGGGCGGCTCTTCTACATCGGCGCGGGCTCGAGCGGCCGCCTGGGCGTGCTCGATGCTTCCGAGTGCCCGCCCACCTACAACGTTCCGCCCGAAACCGTGCAGGCCATCATCGCCGGCGGAAGCAGGGCCCTCGAGCATTCCTCCGAAGCGAGTGAAGACGATCCAGCCCTCGGCGCGCGCGACCTCGAGGCTCGCGGCTTCACGAAGGACGACGTGCTCGTCGGGATCGCGGCCAGCGGCCGGACTCCGTACGTCCTCGGCGCCGTGGCGCACGCGCGCGCTCTGGGCGCCCTCACCGCCGGGATCTCCTGCACGCCTGGCTCTGAGCTTTCACGCGCCGTCGATATCGCCATCGAGCCCCTCCCCGGCCCCGAAATCGTCGCCGGCTCCACCCGTATGAAGGCCGGCACGGCCACCAAGCTGGTGCTGAACATGCTCAGCACCGCGGTCATGATCCGCCTCGGGCACGTCTGCAGCAACCTCATGGTGAACGTGAAGCCGGCAAACGTGAAACTGCGCGAGCGTGCCGCGCGCATCATCGCCGAGGCCGCTTCCGTGGATCGCGAGCGTGCCCTCGCGTTGCTCGACGAGGCGGGTGGTACAGTGAAGGTTGCGATCGTCATGGCGCGCCTGAGCGTTACGCGCGAAGCTGCCGTAGAGCGTCTCGAAGCCGCCCGCGGCCGCGTGTCGGCAGCACTCAAAACCGGCGCCTAGCCGAGGCTCGGCGCCCACAAATTCTGCCATGGATAAGTTCGTCATTCGCGGCGGCACGCCGCTTCACGGCGAGATCTCGACGAGCGGGTCGAAGAACTCCGCTCTGCCCGCTCTCGCAGCCTGTCTCCTGACCGAAGAGCCCGTCGTTCTGCACCGAATCCCGCAAGTGCGCGACATCGTGACGATGTCGCAACTGCTGCAATCCACCGGCGCTTGTCTTGATATGACGGCCGGAGCATTGCGCGTGGAAGCGCGCCGCGTTGAGCATCCCGAAGCGCCCTACGAACTCGTGAAAACCATGCGCGCCTCGAGCCTGGTTCTCGGGCCGCTCGTGGCCCGGGTGGGCCGCGCGCGGGTCTCGCTGCCGGGCGGCTGCGCAATCGGTGCGCGGCCCATCAACCTGCACCTCGCCGGCCTCGAGCAGCTCGGCGCGCGCATCCGGCAGGAGCACGGCTACGTGGAGGCCGAGGCTCCAAATGGCTTGCGCGGCGCGTCCTACACCTTCGACCGCATCAGTGTCACCGGTACCGAAGACCTGATCATGGCCGCCGTGCTCGCGCGCGGAGAGACCGTTTTGGAGAATGCCGCCCGCGAACCCGAGGTCGGCGACCTCGCGGCGCTGCTCACGAAGATGGGCGCATCCATTGAAGGCGCGGGCAGCTCCCGCATCCGCATCCGCGGCGTGGAAAGGCTGCACGGCGCCGAGCACGCCATCATCCCGGACCGCATCGAGGCCGGCACGTTTCTCATCGCCGGCGCCATCACCGGCGGCGACCTGACGGTCACCGCCTGCGAGCCCGAGCACCTCACCGCGCTCGTCGACAAGTTGCGCCAGACCGGCGTGGAGGTTTCATCTGCAGGTGCCGGCGCGCTCCGCGTGCGGCGCGACGGTCAGTTGAGATCCGTCGATATGACCACCGAGGAATACCCTGGCTTTGCGACCGATCTGCAAGCGCAGTACATGGCCCTGATGACGCAGGCGCAGGGGATCTCGCTCATCACGGAGACCATCTTCGAGAACCGGTTCATGCACGCGCTCGAGCTGATGCGAATGGGAGCCAATATCCGCCTCGAAGGACGACAGGCCATCATCGCCGGTCCGGGCCGGCTCACCGGCGCCGCGGTGCTCGCCTCCGACCTCCGCGCGAGCGCATCGCTCTTGCTTGCCGCGCTCGTTGCGCAGGGCGAAACGATGATCGACCGCGTGTACCACATCGAGCGCGGCTACGAGAAGATCGAGGAGAAGCTTTCCCGCGCCGGCGCGCAAATCGAGCGGCGGTCCGATGCGTGAACAGCCATAGCGGGGGAGATCATGGCCAGACAGCACAGTCCGGGATTCCTGGCCGTCGTCAACGACGCCAACACCCGCGTGAAGCAAATCGACATTGACCAGTACCGCAGGATGCGCGAAGCTCGTGAGCCGCACATCCTCATCGACGTGCGTGAGGAGAGCGAGTGGAACGCGGGCCACGCCGCCGGAGCCGTGCACCTGGGCAAGGGCATCATCGAGCGCGATATCGAGACCCGCATCCCCGACCACAACGCCTGCCTTGTGCTCTATTGCAGCGGTGGTTATCGTTCCGCTCTTTCAGGCGACAACCTGCAAAAGATGGGATACCGCAACGTCATCTCGCTCGATGGCGGCTGGCGCGCGCTCCAGGCATCCGGCCTGCCCCTCGAGATCCCGTCACCAGAGCAGAAGCAGAGCAAGCCCGCGGTAAAGCACGTACCCCAGGAAGGCGCCCTCCACCGCTCGCGCGCCCTGCACAAAGACGCCCTCGCGGAAGAACCGCAGCAGAACCGCGCAGGCCAGGCCGACGGCCACCCACCAGTTGTTCAGTGAGCCATCGAAGCCCTTCCAGAAGCCGAGGATTACCACGTAGTACGCCAGAAACCAGGAGCTTGCGAGACGGAACCGGAACCGGGCGTAAGCCATCCAGAGCGTGAGCGCAACGACGAACAGCGTGATCGAGTTGAACAGAGTGAACCGGAAGTCCATAGGAGCTCCCGCCGCCATGACGGCAAGTCAGACTATGATACTCGCCGCCGCACGCACCTGCGAATGGTGAGGGCTTCGCCTGCGGGCCAGCCGCTACCACCACAGCCAGTTCAGCACGAGCCAGAGCGCGGCGGCCACCATAGCCAGAGGGGCCGGCCGGCGGTACCACGCGCGCGAAGCTTCTTCGGGCATCACCGCCATGCCGTAGACCAGGCCGCTGAGTTCGCGTACGGGGCGTGGGCGCGTGGCGAGGCTCACGGCTCCGGTGACGAGGAAGCACGCCGTCCAAGCGGCAATCGCGATCCAGAAGTTCTGCGCCATGGTGGAGGGAAACTCGTGCAGGGGTGCGATCCAGCCGCCTTTGCCTTCGGCGCGGGTCAGCGCGTGTGCGAGCGTCGCGGCTGTAGTGCCCGAGACCAGGCCTGCGAAGGCGCCGTGGCCCGTCGTGCGCTTCCAGAACATGCCGAGGAGGAACGTGGCGAACAGCGGCGCGTTCACGAACCCGAACACCAGTTGCAGCAGGTCCATGATGTTGTTGTAGGCCTGCGCCAGATACGCTGTAGCGATGGAGAGGCCGACGCCGGCTACGGTTGTCATGCGGCCCACGAGCAGGTAGTGCGAGTCCGGCGCGTTGCGGCGGATGTAGCCCTGGTAGATGTCATAGGTCCACACGGTGTTGAACGCGGTGACGTTGCCCGCCATGCCCGACATGAATGAGGCGAGCAGCGCCGTGATCCCGACGCCAAGCATGCCGGCGGGGTAGAAGCGCGCCATGAGCGTGGTGAGCGTCTGATCGTAGTCGTAACCCGCGCCCTTCATGGGGAGCTCGTAGCCGGTGTGCAGGCCGGTCAGCGCGAGCGCCGCCAGGCCGGGCAACACCACGATGAGCGGCATGAACATCTTCGGGAACGAGGCGATCAGCGGCGTGATGCGCGCGCTGTTCATGGACCGCGCGGCCATGGCGCGCTGCAGCACGAGGAAGTCCGTGCACCAGTAGCCGAAGCCGAGCACGAAGCCGAGGCCGGCGACAAGGCCGAACGCCTCGATGCCCATCGGGTTCGCGCCCGAAGCGCCCGTGTATTTCCAGGCGTGCGTCATCACCTGCGGCAGGCGCGCCTGGATGCCGCTCCAGCCGCCGGCCTTGCCTACAGCAAGAATGGCGAGCGGCGCGAATCCGAAAACGATGAGGAAGAACTGCAGGACCTCGTTGTAAATCGCGCTCGTGAGCCCGCCCAGCGTGGTGTAGCCGAGCACGATGGCCGCCGACAAAAGCACCGACGCGCTGAAGCTCCAGCCGAGCATCAACTGGAACAGCAGGCCGAGCGCGTACATCGAAACGCCGCTCGAGAAAACCGTCATGGCGGCGAAGGTCACGGCGTTGAACGCGCGCGTCTTCTCGTCGAAGCGCAGGCGCAGGTACTCGGGAACGCTCCTGGCGCGGCTGCCGTAATAGAAGGGCATCATGAAGACGCCGACGAAGATCATCGGCGGCACGGCGGCCAGGTAGAAGTGGGCCGTCATCATGCCGTACTTGGCGCCGGAGGCGGTCATGCCGACGATTTCCTGGGCGCCGAGATTGGCGGCGATGAAGGCGATGCTCGTGATCCAGGCCGGCATCGAGCGGCCGGAGGTGAGGAAGTCCGCGCTCGAGGAGACGCGTTTCTTGAGCGTGAAGCCGATGCCGAGGACGAAGGCGAAGTAGAGGGCGAGAATGAGAAAGTCGGCGGCGGTGAGGGTCAATGCGCCACTATACAACGGGCAAAACGCGCAAAACGGGGACAGGCTCGAATTTCGCCGTCTTTGCGAAACTTCGTGCCTGTCCCCGCTTTGCTGGACACTACGCTAGAAATCGATCGACGCCAGAAGCTCCGAGGGCCGCATCTCGAAGGCCTGGGAGATGGAGAGAAAGCTCTCGATGCTGGGCAGGTGCGTTCCCCGTTCAATCGAGCTCACCTGCGACACGCTGAGGTGCGCCAGCGCCGCCAGGTCCTTCAGGGACCATCTCCGCTCCACGCGCAGCATCTTAATGCGATGCCCGAACCGCTCGCGGAGACGGTCCTGCGGTGTGCGGCCGAGGCCGAACGCCCTAACGGCGTTCTCCAGGGTCTGCCGAAGTTGCGACAGCGAGAACGGCTTTGCGAGGTAATCGAATACCTTCAGCTTGAAGGTCGCCCGCATGCTCTCGAGCGACGGATAGCCGGTGACGACGACGATGCAGACGCCCGGGTGCTTCACCTGCAGCCGCTCCACCACCTGCTCGCCCTTGAACTCGCCCATCTTCATATCGAGGAGCACGACGTCCGGAGCGCGCTTTTCCGCGCCCACGTAGAGATCCTCGGGATGCGAGAAGGCGCGCACGGCGTAGCGGCCTTCGTCTTTCAGAAAGTCCTCGATGTAATGCAGGAAATCGAGGTCGTCGTCGAGAACGGCGACGTCCACCAGGCTGGCCGCAGTCATGGTTCCGTTCATGCCAACCCTCGCTCTCCGGCCGGCGCGGCCGGCAGTGTGACCTCGAGCCGGGCGCCTCCGCCCGGGCGGTTGGCCGCTACGATCGTTCCCCCGTGCTGCTGCACGATGCCCTCCGCTACCGTCAGCCCCAGCCCGGTGCCCCTGGCATCCAGGCGGCTGGTGACAAATGCTTCGAAGATCTGGGGTAAGACGTCCGGCGGAATACCCGGTCCGTCATCATCCACAATTATAGCGACCCAATTCACTCCGTCCCCGGTGAAGCGTTGCGAATGTACGGTGATTGTACCTGAACTCTTGACGGCATTCAAGGCGTTTCTGAGTAAGTTCAAGAATACCTGGACTAACCGGTCCGAATCTCCAGTTACTAAGTCGCTGCTTTGGACGCTGTTCTCGAACCGGATCGCCCCGGCTTTGTCATCGATACTGACTAAGGCCCAGGCCTCCTCGACGACGGCGTGCACCTCCACCGGCTCCAGCCGTTCCTTGCGGACGCGCGCGAAGTCCAGCAAACTGCCGCTGGTCTGGCGGAGCCGCTCGGTGACGCGCCGCATGCGCGCCAGCCGCTGCTGCGATGCCGGGTCGGTCACCGTTTCGAGCAGCTTCTCGATGGACCCGTGTAAGACGGCAAGCGGTGTATTTAGCTCGTGCGTAATGCTGGCGCTCAGCAGGCCGAGGGATGCGAGCCGGTCCTGCTCGGCCAGCTTGCGCTTGGCCGTCTCGAGTTGTTCGTTCTTGTGGCGCAAGTCATCGGCCGCGCGCTCGACGGCCTCGAGCGCCCGAGCGAGCTCGGCCTCTCGCCGCCTCAGTTCAGTCACGGTGGCGTTGCGCGAACGCATGATCTGGCCGATTTCGTCGCCCGGAATGAGCTTCGGATCGATGAGTTCCCCGGCCGCATCGCCGCGCTGCGTCGCGGCATCGGCGTCGAGCATCAGGCCGAGGGGGCGATAGACGTACGTCGGCATGACGGCCAGCTCGAGCAGCAGCACCGCCAGTACGTAGACCCCCGCCAGCGCGAGGGCAAGCATCCACCGAACCCTCGTGTCTTCATCGGGTTGCGCCTCCCGGAGGGCGGGCAGAACCGCGCCGTAGACGGCCCCGGAAAGCAACAGAAAGAAAAGGTTGTGCAGAACCATGAGCTTCGGTCGCACACCCAGGTCGCCGAATGCCTTCCTGATTCCTCTGAGCGGTCTGGCATCATTCTGCATAGCCCATTCCCTCGCTCGGGCGCTCGGCGCGGCCGTGCCGCTCGAATCGGCAGAATGCTGCGACCCGCCCCGGGTGCCCGCATCTAATTGGATGGATCACGCCGTTCCTGCGAAACAGGAAAAAGTGTAGCGGTTGCGGAAAATATCTTGATCTGCTGGAATAGTTGCCAGTAAGTCGCACTGGGATGCACTCTATCATCTCTAAGTCAACAGACAGGAAGATTCGGATTGCGGGCTCCGCAATCTTACTCCTCGCGCTGGCTGCAGTTACTCTCACAGCGTACCGTTTCTACCCTGACCGCGCGGAAACGGGATATCAGCCGGTGCAGCCCGTGCCCTACAGTCACAAGCTGCACGCGGGGGACTTGGGAATCGATTGCCGGTATTGCCACTCCACCGTCGAGGTCTCGAACGTCGCCGTCGTGCCGGCCGCTGAAACCTGCATGAATTGCCACGCGCGCGTGAAGACGGACAGCCCGCTGCTGCAGCCCGTTCGGGACAGCTACGCAAGTGGCCGCCCCGTCGAGTGGGTGCGCGTGCACCGCCTGCCTGACTACGTCTACTTCAGCCACCGTGCGCACCTCGCCGCCGGTGTGAGCTGCGTGAGCTGTCACGGCCGCATCGATCAGATGGCTGAGGTGAAACAGGTGAAGCCGCTCACCATGGCGTGGTGCCTGGAGTGCCATCGCGACCCGGCCCCGAACATTCGGCCGCGCGAGCTGGTGACGAAGCTCGATTGGAAGCCGGAGGGCGATCCCGCCGCGCTCGGCCGCGAGCTGATCGCGAAGAACGACATTCACCCGCCCACGAACTGCTCAGGGTGCCACCGATGAGCGACATTCTCCACCAGATCACGCTGCCGGGCGCCGCCGCCCCGGGCCGCGCTACGGCGCCCGAAATCTCGGTCAGCGCTGGGCACGAGCCCGCCGGCAAGGAGTACTGGCGCAGCCTGACCGGGCGTACGCAAGGCACGGGCTTTCAGGACTGGCTTCGCCGCGAGTTCCCCGAGGCGGCCGAGCTGCTCGACTCAGGCTCGCGCCGCACCATGCTCAAGCTCATGGCGGCGTCGTTCGGCCTCGCGGGGCTCACGGCGTGTAGCCGCCCCGTGGAAAAGATCCTCCCGAACTCGAAGGGTGTCGAGGACCAGGTCCCCGGCAACGCGCTGTTCTACGCCACCGCGATGTCGCTTGGCGGCGCGGCCACGGGCCTGCTCGTCGAAGCGCACGACGGCCGCCCGACCAAGATCGAAGGCAACCCGGAGCATCCGTTCAGCCGCGGCGCGGCGAGCGCTTTCCATCAAGCCTCCATCCTGAGCCTCTACGACCCCGACCGTACACGCAGAGTTCTCTACAACGGCGCCGCCTCGAGTTGGGATGAGTTCGCTGCGTTTGCCGCGAAACAGTTCGGCGAACCGCGAAGGGGACTGAGCACTCCGCCCCGGAGCGAAGCGGAGTGGGCGCGAGCTGCTCTGTCCCCTTCGGCCGTAACAGGCGAAGGTCTCCGCTTCCTCAGCCAGACCGTGAACTCGCCGTCGCTCGAAGCGATGCGCGCCCGCGTGCTCGCGAAGCTCCCCGGCGCAAAGTGGATCGAGTACGAGCCCCTGAGCGAGAACGAAGCCCTGGCCGGCGCCGAGCTGGCCTTCGGAAAAGCGCTGCGCCCGCTGTACCGGTTCGACCGCGCTGACGTCGTGCTCTCGCTCGATGCCGACTTTCTCGGCCTCGATTCGCCCTCCGTCACCGCCATCAAGGACTTCTCGAAGCGCCGCCGCGTCGCTTCCAGCGCGGACACGATGAACCGCCTCTACGTCGCCGAGAGCCAGTACTCGATCACCGGCGCGATGGCCGACCACCGCCTGCGCATCAAGTCTACCGGCATTCCCGCGCTGGCTCTCGAAGTGGCGCGCGTACTGGGGCTGGCGCCCGCGGGGCTCACGGTGCTGGAGAACAGCGCGCGTCGCAAGTGGGTGGCCGCCGTGGCGCGCGATCTGAAGAAGAACGCCGGCCGCTCGCTCGTCGTTGTCGGCCCGCGCCAGCCTGCGGCCGTTCATGCGCTCGCTCACTGGATCAACCACGCGCTCGGCAACGCGGGCGCGACGGTGGTCTACATCGAGACACCGCGCCGCCCGCAGCTCCCCGCGCTCAAAGAACTGGCGGCGGAGATCAACGCGGGCAAGGTGGAGACGCTCGTCATCCTCGGCGGCAACCCCTCCTACGATGCGCCCGCCGACCTGGATTTCGCCGCCGCCATCCGCAAGGTGCCCGTCACCGTCTGCCTGGGCCAGGAGCCGAATGAAACCGCCGCTCTGGCCGAGTGGCAGCTTCCCGAAGCGCACTATCTCGAAACCTGGGGCGATGCTCGCGCACTCGATGGCACCGTCTCCATTCAGCAGCCGCTCATCCAGCCTCTGTTCGCCGGACGAAGCGCGGCCGAAGTGCTCAGCCTCATCGCGGGCGAGAACAGGAGGGCGTACGACATCGTGCGCGAATACTGGCTCGCCCAGTGGCCCGGCGCCACCGCCGAGAAGGCCTGGCGCAAGAGCCTGCACGATGGCGTGGTCGCCGGCACCGCGGCGAAACTCGTTCCCGCTGCGCCGGACGGCAAGCGCATTCTCGCGGCCCTCGAAAAGCTGCCGCCCGCGGCCGGCCTCGAGATCAACTTCTATCCCAGCGCATCCACGTGGGACGGCCGCTCTGCCAACAACGGCTGGCTCCAGGAAGCGCCGGACCCGATGACGAAGCTCACCTGGGACAACGCCGCCCTCCTGAGCCCGGCCACTGCGCGCAACGCAGGCTTGAAGAACGGCGACGTGATCGCGCTATCGGCGGGCGGCAGAACCGTCGAAGCCCCGGTCTGGATCCAGCCCGGCCACGCGGATGACTCCGTTTCGGTCGCGCTCGGCTGGGGCCGCACAACCTGCGGCCGCGTCGGCGCCGGCGCCGGTCACAACGTCTATCCTTTGCGCACCGCCGCCGCGCTCTGGAGCCTTCGTGGCGCCTCGTTGCGCAAGACCGGACGCACTTACAAACTCTCCACCACGCAGGAACACCACAGCATGGAGGGTCGGCCCATCGTCCGTGAAGCCAGCCTCGAAGAGTATCGCCGCGATCCCGATTTTGCCTCCAAGCCCGATGGCAACCGCGACCTCGGCCAGCTCTTCCCCGAGTTCTCTTACGACAAGGGCAGCCAGTGGGGCATGGCCATCGATCTCAACTCCTGCATCGGCTGCAACGCCTGCGTGCTGGCCTGTCAGGCCGAGAACAACATCCCCATCGTCGGTAAGGATCAGGTGGCCCGCGGCCGCGAGATGCACTGGATCCGCCTCGACCGCTACTACAACGGACCGGAGGAAGACCCGCAGGCCGTGACGCAGCCCATGGCGTGCCAGCAGTGCGAGAACGCGCCCTGCGAGTCGGTCTGCCCGGTCGCCGCCACCAGCCACAGCCCCGAAGGCCTGAACGACATGGCGTACAACCGCTGCGTCGGCACGCGTTACTGCGCCAACAACTGCCCGTACAAGGTGCGCCGGTTCAACTTCCTCGATTACCACAAGGGCCTCGAAGAGCCCGCCAAGATGGTATTCAACCCGGACGTGACGGTCCGCATGCGCGGCGTCATGGAAAAGTGCACCTACTGCGTGCAGCGCATCGAGGAGAAAAAAACTCAGGCGCGGGCCGAGGGGCGGCGCGCCATTCGCGACGGCGAGATCCTCACCGCGTGCCAGCAGACGTGCCCAGGCGAGGCGATCGTCTTCGGAAACATCAACGACCCCAACAGCCGCGTCGCGCAGCTCAAAAAACAGAAGCGCAACTACGGCGTGCTCACCGAATTGAACACGCGGCCGCGCACCACGTATCTCGCGAAGCTGCGCAATGCCAATCCGGAGTTGGCCTGAACATGGCGGACCTGGCCCTATCTCACGAATTGAACCCGCCCCTGGTGCTGGGCGACCCGACCTACGCGGAAGTCACCGCGAAAGTCGCCGGCATCGCGGAGCGCAAGACGCCGCGCGCCTGGTACATCGCCATCACTTTCACGGGCAGCCTCACGCTCGTGCTGCTCGCCATGCTGACGTACCTCGTCGTGACCGGCATCGGCGTCTGGGGAAATAACTCCCCGGTGGGCTGGGCGTGGGATATCACGAACTTCGTGTTCTGGGTCGGCATCGGCCACGCCGGCACGCTCATCTCGGCCATCCTGTTCCTGTTCCGCCAGCGCTGGCGCACCTCCATCAACCGCTTCGCCGAGGCGATGACGCTCTTCGCCGTCGCCTGCGCCGGCATCTTCCCCCTGTTCCACACCGGCCGTCCCTGGCGCGCCGCGTACTGGCTCTTCCCGATTCCGAACCCGTCGCTCAACCTCTGGCAGAACTTCCGCAGCCCGCTCATGTGGGACGTCTTCGCCGTGAGCACCTACGCCACGGTCTCCGCGATGTTCTGGTTCGTCGGCATGGTGCCGGACCTCGCCACGTTCCGCGACCGCGCGACGCACCCCGTGCGCAAGTTCATCTTCAGCATCCTGAGCCTGGGCTGGCGCGGCTCGGCACGGCACTGGAAGCATTACGAGATGGCGTACCTGCTGCTCGCGGGCCTGTCCACGCCGCTGGTGCTCTCGGTCCACACCATCGTTAGCTTCGACTTCGCGGTCTCCGTCGTGCCCGGCTGGCACGCCACCATCTTCCCGCCCTACTTCGTCGCGGGCGCCATCTTTTCCGGCTTCGCCATGGTGATGACCCTCATGGTGATTGCGCGCCAGGTGTTCGGTCTCCAGCAGCTCGTCACCATGAAGCACCTGGAGAACATGAACAAGGTGATGCTCGCCACCAGCATGATCGTGGGCTTCGCCTACGCCACCGAGTTCTTCACGGCCTGGTATAGCGGGAACCCGTACGAGCGGTTCGTCTTCATCAACCGCGCGTTCGGCCCTTACTGGTGGGCCTACTGGACGATGGTCACCTGCAACGTCCTCATACCCCAGTTGTTCTGGTTCAAGAAGGTGCGAACGTGGGTCCCGGCAATGTTCGTCATCTCCATCCTCATCAACGTGGGAATGTGGTTCGAGCGCTTCGTAATCATCGTCACCTCGCTGCACCGCGACTTTCTGCCTTCGAGCTGGGGCTACTTCAAGCCGACGCCGGTTGACATGCTCACGCTGGCCGGCAGTTTCGGCCTGTTCCTCACGCTCTTTCTGCTGTTCGTGCGCTTCCTCCCGATGATCTCCATCGCTGAGGTGAAGGGCATGATGGCGGCGCTTCGCGAGCACGGCACGCGCCACGACGCTGAGGCGGCGGTTCACTTCGGGGATATGAGGGGCTGAGCCAGTGAGCGACACACGAGAGATTCAGCCACAGCAGGGCGGAACGGCGGTCCGCGAGGCGCGTACCGGGCCGGCCAAGGTCTACGCCGCGGTCGCCGAGTTCCAAGACCCGCAGCAGTTGCTCAAGGCCATCCGAGGCGCGCAGGCGCAGGGCTACCGGAAGCTGGACGCCTTCACGCCGTTTGCCGCGCACGGCATCGACCTCGCACTCGAGCCGAAGCGCTCGCCGCTCGGATACATCGTCTTCGCCATGGGCACGCTCGGCGCGCTCTCGGCGGTGCTGCTGCAGTGGTACACGGGCGCGGTGGACTACCCGCTCGTGATTGCGGGCAAGCCGTTCTTCGCCTTCGAGTTCGCCATCCCCGTCATCTTCGAGCTGGCCGTCCTGTTCGCGGCCATCGGAGCGGTCGTAGGCATGTTCGCCTTGAACGGCCTCCCGCACTTCTATCACCCGATCTTCCGTCACTCGCGCCACGCCAGGGTGACCACCGACGTGTTCCTGCTCGCCATCGAATCCGATTCGAAGGACTTCGATGCGCCCAGGGCGGCCGACGTCCTGCGCTCTCTCGGCGGCTCGCACGTGGAGGTGATCTCCGAATGACGCCTCGACCTGCATTCAACGCGCACTCCTCGCTTCTGTCTTCTGTCTCCTGTCTCCTGTCTTCTGCTTCTTTTGGGGGGCAGACCCCCTGGTCTGCAAGCCGACCCCCAGGTCGGCTTCCGTTTTCTGACCTCTGTCTTCTGACTTCTGTCTTCTGTCTTCTTCTGCACCGCCTCGCCCTCGCCTCCCTCCTTGTCCTCGCCCTCATCGCTCTGGCCGGCTGCAACTCGCGCCGCACGCCGCCGCTTGAAGTCTTTCCCGATATGAAGCGCCAGCCCAAGTACAAGCCCCAGGCTGCCGGCGCGTTCTTCGACGACGGCCGCGCCACCCGCCGCCCCGTTCCGGGCACCATCGCCCGGGGCTACCTCAAGGAAGACGCCGCGTTCTATGCCGGCAAAGACGGCTCTGCATACGCACCGAACCCGCTTCCGATCACCCGCGAGACGCTCACCCGCGGTCAGGAGCGCTTCAACATCTACTGCGCCCCGTGCCACGACCGCACCGGTTCCGGCCAGGGCATCGTCGCCCAGCGCGGATCCTGGATCGCCGGAAACCTCGCCGAACAGCGCATCCGCGATCAGGCCGACGGCCAGTTGTTCGAGACCATCTCGTACGGCCGGCATACCATGCCGGGCTACCGCTTCCAGATCGCCGAGCGCGATCGCTGGGCGATCGTCGCCTACGTGCGCGCGCTCGAGCGTGCCGCCTCCGGCGCCGTCAGGGACGTCCCCGAAGAGCTGAGGAACGATTTGCGATGAGCCACGAACGCCAGGTCATGGAACCCGACTCCTACACGGTGGACGCAAGCCTCTGGGCGCGCGGCCGCATGGCGCTCGCCATCATCGCGCTGCTCGGATGGGCAGGTTCGGTCGCCGCGCTGCGCACGGACGCCACGCGATTCCACGTGTCCTACCTGATCGCCTTCGTCTTCTGCCTGACGCTCGCGCTCGGCGCGCTCTTCTTCGTCATGCTGCAGCACCTCACCGGTGCGGCCTGGAGTGTCACCATGCGGCGCACCGCCGAGAACATGACGGCGGTCATTCCGGCGGCGGCGGTCCTGTTCGTCCCCATCGCAATTTCGCTGCCGCTGCTCTATGAATGGGCGCGGCCTGAGGCCGTTGCCGCCGACCACGTCCTCCAGGGCAAAGCCGCGTACCTGAACAGCTCCTTCTTCTACATCCGCGCGGCGCTCTACTTCGCTGTCTGGAGCCTCTGGGCGATGAGACTCTACCAGCTCTCGACGGCCTCGGACGCGGGCCTCGGCGGCTCGGAAGCTGCGCTGGTTCGCACGCGAAAGTCCGAGCGCTGGAGCGCGCCCGGCATGATCCTGCTCACGGTGACCACGGCGCTCGCGGCCTTCGATTGGCTCATGTCCCTCGACCCGCACTGGTCCTCCACCATGTTCGGCGTCTACCTCTACTCGGGTGCGGCGCTCGGAGGCATCGCTGCCCTCACGCTCATCCTGCTCGCGTTCCGCCGCGCCGGCCTCCTCGTTCGCTCCGTCAACGAGGAGCACTATCACGACCTCGGCAAATGGGTCTTCGCGCTCACCGTCTTCTGGGCGTACATCGCTTTCTGCCAGTACATGCTCATCTGGTACGCGAACCTGCCGGAGGAAACCGCGTGGTTCCGCCTCCGCCTGGCGGGGAACTGGCGCGTGGTGGGCGCACTCCTGGTCGCGGGCCACTTCTTCATCCCCTTCCTCGCGCTGGTGAGCCGCGCCGCCAAGCGCCACGTCAGCGTGCTCGGCGTCACCGCCGCGTGGGTCCTCCTGATGCACTACATCGACCTGTATTGGATCGCCATGCCCGTATTCGCGAAGAGCGCGGTGCCGAACTGGATCGATCTCGCGCCGCTCGCCGCGATTGGCGGTACGCTCGGCCTGGTCTTCTGGTGGCGCATCAAGAGTCACGCGCTCGCGCCCACGGGTGACATCCGTTTCGAGCGCGCACTGGAGTTCACGAATGTCTTCTGAGCGCACCGCAACCGCAACTGCGCCGCACACGGCGGGATTTGAAACCGGCGAGCCCGGCTTCCGCGCCATTGGCATCGTGGGCGGCGTCATCGTGGTGACGCTCGTCGCGATCCTTCTCGGCGTGCAGGCCTACTACGACAGCGTCCTCGAGCAGCAGATCTTCGTCAAGCAGCTCGAGCCCGTTTCAGCGCAGCTCACGGTGCTCCGCGCGCGCGAGGACGCGCAGCTTCACTCGTATCAGTACATCGACCGCGCCAAGGGAACCGTGCGCCTCCCCATCGAGCGCGCCATGGACCTGCTCATTCAGGAGGCCCATGCAAAGCAGAAGTAAGTGGGACATGCCTCCTGGCCTGTCATCGTACCGCTCTTTTGCGAATTCTTTGCAGCCCGCGACAATTCTCGCGTCTGATTGCCGCTGCGCGGGCTTGTGGGGCGGGCGCCCTCGCCCGCGGCCGACGCCTACGTCGGCCTGTCAGTCGATGCCCTACAATTCGGCAAGCCGGACGCGGGCGTCCGGCGCGGCTCCGGGGAGCCGCCCCACGCCTCCTGGCCTGTCGTTCCGATATGTGACCGCGCTGCTGTTGGCGGCCTCGTTCTGCACAACCGCACCGGCGCGCGCCGATCAGCCCCTCCCGCGCGAGTTGCAGGGCGTCGGTGTGGACGAGCATCTGGGCGCGTCCATCGATCGCAGCCTCACCTTCACCGCCGAAAACGGCTACCCCGTCGCGCTCGGCGACTATTTCAAGAGCGGCCGGCCGGTCATCCTCAATCTCGTCTATTACTCCTGCCCGATGCTCTGCAATCTGCTACTCAACGGGCAGACCGCTGCGCTGCGCGGCGTGCCCGGCACTCCCGGCGAGGATTTCGAGGTGGTGACCATCTCCATCGATCCTGGCGAGACCTTCGAGCTCGCGCGCCGGAAGAAGGCAACCTACCTCGCCAGCTATGGCCGCGAGACCTCCGGCTGGCACTTCCTCATCGATAAGGACGGCGCAGTGAAGAAGCTCGCCGCCGAGGTCGGCTTCCGTTACCGTTACGACGAGCAGCAGACCCAGTACGCGCATACCGCCGTCATCACGGTGCTCACGCCTGAGGGCAGGATCTCGCGGTATCTCTACGGCATCACCTTCAGCCCGCGCGACATCCGGTTGGCGCTGGCCGAGGCGGCCGAAGGCAAGCTCGGCCTCAGCGAGCGCATCCTGCTCTTCTGCTACCACTACGACCCGCAGGCGCGCGGCTACGTGCTCTTCGCAACTGACATCATGCGCGCGGGCGGCGTGCTCACTGTCGCGGTTCTCGCCCTCATACTCGGGCTGCTGTGGCGCCGCGAGCGCCGCCGGCCGCGTGTCACCGAAGAGGTGCCGGCCTCATGAACGCCTGGATTCGCTCCATCCTGATGCCCGTCCAGGGCACGTCCTACGCCGGTCAGGTGGACGGCCTTTTCATGTTCCTGATCTGGGTCACCGTTTTCTTCTTCCTGCTGGTGGCCGGCCTTCTCGGGTGGTTCGTCTTCAAATATCGCCGCCGCACGCCGGGTGAAGTGACGCCCGACATTTCGCACAACACGAAGCTCGAAGTCGTCTGGACCGCCATCCCGCTCGCCATCGTGATGTTCATCTTCTTCTGGGGCTTTCGCACCTACATGGAAGCTCAGGTGAGTCCCGGCGACGCGCTCGAAATCCAGGTGACGGCGAAAAAGTGGCTGTGGCAGTTCGAATATCCCAACGGCATGCGCACCCTCAATGAGCTGCATGTCCCGCTCGGCAAGCCGGTCAAGCTCATCATGACCTCCGAGGATGTGATCCACAGCTTCTTCGTCCCCACGTTCCGCATCAAACAGGACGTCGTGCCCAACACCTACACGCAGCTCTGGTTCCAGCCCGCCGAGCCGGGCATGCACCGGCTCCTCTGCGCGGAGTACTGCGGCCAGGGGCACTCGGAAATGATGGGCAAAATTTTCGTGGACGACGAGAAGAAGTTCAGCGAATGGCTCGAAAACGGCGGCGACGAGCGCAAAGGTATGCCGCTGGCGGACCTGGGCGCGTTGCTCTTCAAGAGCCGCGGCTGCCAGGTCTGCCACTCGCTCGACGGCACGCGCGGCCCGGGCCCGAGTTTCAAAGGCGTCTTCGGCCGCGAAGTGAAGCTTTCCGACGGCAAGACCGTCATGGCGGACGAGAACTACATCCGCGAGTCCATCGTCGCGCCGCAGGCCAAGATTGTGGCCGGATTCGAGCCCGTCATGCCCACCTTCCAGGGCATGCTGCGGGATCGCGAGATCAGCGCCCTGGTGGAGTTCATCAAGACGCAGAAGTAGCCCGCTTCTCTCACACGGTTTCGTCGTGAGACCGAGGAGATGCCCGTGGATACCAGACGCGCGAAGGGAGCCGCCCGGAGGCGTACTTGAACAGTACGTCGAGGACGGCGACCGAGCGCAACGAAGTGGACGTGGGCATATCGTGCGTCGCAACAGACAGCGTGTGAGAGATGCGGGCTAGGGCGGGGAAGCAGCGGACGGCGCATTGCCGCTGCCGCGCACGGAACTGAAGGAATTGGAAAATGGAAAACCTGGCAACGGCCCCGGCGCCGGCTGATCCGAAAGCGGCGGTCAACTACCTCAACGCGACCCGCGGCCTCAAGAGCTGGCTTACCACCGTCGATCACAAGCGCATCGGCGTGATGTACCTCGCGTCGATCCTGTTCTCTTTCTTCCTCGGCGGCGTCTTCGCGATTCTCATCCGCATCGAGCTCTGGGCGCCCGGCCGCACCATCATGAGCGCCGACACTTACAACCGCGTCTTCACTCTGCACGGCGCCATCATGATCTTCCTGTTCATCATCCCCTCCATCCCGGCGGCCATCGGCAACTTCGTCCTGCCGCTCATGCTCGGCGCGAAGGATGTAGCCTTCCCGCGGTTGAACCTCGCCAGCTATTACCTGTATCTGGCCGGCGCGGCGCTCGCGGTCGCCTCAATGGTCACCGGCGGCGTAGATACCGGCTGGACCTTCTACACACCCTACTCCACCACCACCAACAGCTCGGTCAGCCTGATGACGCTGGGCGCTTTCATCCTCGGCTTCTCCTCCATCTTCACCGGCGTCAACTTCATCGCCACCATCCACAAGCTGCGCGCGCCGGGGATGAGCTGGTTCCGCATGCCGCTGTTTGTCTGGGGCATCTACGCCACCAGCATCATCCAGATCCTCGCCACTCCCGTACTCGGCATCACGCTGCTGCTCATCGTCATGGAGCGGGTGTTCAGCGTCGGCATCTTCAACCCGCAACTGGGCGGCGATCCGGTCCTGTTCCAGCACTTCTTCTGGTTCTACTCGCACCCGGCCGTCTACATCATGATCCTGCCCGGCATGGCCATCATCTCCGAAGTCATCCCGGTCTTCTCGCGGAAGAACATTTTCGGCTACAAGGCCATCGCGTTTTCGAGCATCGCCATCGCCGGCGTGAGCTTCCTCGTCTGGGGACACCACATGTTCGTCAGCGGCCAGTCGGCGCTCGCGGGCGCCATCTTTTCGTTCCTCACCTTCCTCGTCGCCATCCCGTCCGGCATCAAGGTCTTCAACTGGATCGCGACCATGTACAAAGGGTCCATCTCGCTCGAAGCGCCCATGCTCTGGGCGATTTCATTCCTGCTCCTGTTCGCAATCGGCGGCCTCACGGGCCTCTTCCTCGGCGCGCTCTCCGTGGACGTTCATCTCCACGACACCTACTTCGTCGTCGCGCACTTCCACTTCGTCATGATGGGCGGCACCGTGATGGCCTTCCTCGCCGGCCTGCACTACTGGTGGCCCAAAATGTTCGGCCGCATGTACTCGGAGAAGTGGGCGCGCGTCGCCGCCGCCTTCATATTCGTCGGCTTCAACGTCACCTTCCTGAGCCAGTTCGTGCTCGGCACGCGCGGCATGCCGCGGCGTTACTACAACTACCTCGACCAGTTCCGCCCGCTGCATATGTTCTCCACAGTGGGCTCCTTCATGCTGGCCGTCGGCTTCCTCATCATGGCGGCCTACCTCTTCGCATCGCTGCGGAAACCGGTTGACGCGCCGGCGAACCCGTGGAACGCGGTCGGGCTCGAGTGGCAGACTTCTTCGCCGCCTCCGGAGCACAACTTCGAATACGTCCCCGTTGTCACGCACGGGCCCTACGATTACTCGGTTCCCGTCGAACACGAGCACGCGGAGGTGGGCGCATGAGCACCCTTGCGGCGCAGCACGAGCACGCGCACGACCCGTTCCTTCAGCACCACTTCACTACGCCGGAGCAGCAGGCCGATGCCGGCAAGATCGGCATGTGGCTGTTCCTCGTCACCGAAATCCTGCTGTTCGGCGGGCTCTTCGTCGGCTTCGCCATCATGCAGTCGCGGCACCCCGAGGCGTTCTTCGCGGCCCACCACCAACTCGATCGCACGCTCGGTTTCATCAACACCATCGTGCTGCTCTGCTCCAGCTACACCATGGTGATGGCCGTGCACAGCGCCCGCACGGACCGGCGCAAGCGCCTGATCGCTTTCCTGCTGCTCACGCTGGCGTTCGCGAGCGTCTTTCTCGGCATCAAGTACATCGAGTATTCGCATAAGTTCCACGAGGGCCTGCTGCCCGGGCGCCTCTACCACCACGAGGGCGACACAATTGCCGGCCAGTTCATGTTCTTCAGCTTCTATTTCATGATGACCGGCCTGCATGGCCTGCACATTCTCGGCGGCATGATCGCCATCGGCTGGGTGCTGCGCCGCTCCGTCCGCGGCGATTTCTCGCACGCCTACAACACGCCCGTGGACCTCGTCGGCCTCTACTGGCACCTGGTGGATATGATCTGGATCTACCTCTTCCCGCTGCTCTACCTGATCACCTAGGAGAACGCATGACGCACGAACACGCTTCGCCCGCCATCTACGCGAAAATCCTCGGCATCCTGGTGGCGTTCACCGTGATCACGGTGCTTGCTGCAGGCTTCAACTTCGGCGCCATGAACACCGTCATCGCGCTCGTGATCGCGACCGTGAAGGCATCTCTCGTCGCCCTCTTCTTCATGCACCTGAAGGACGACAAGCCGATGAGCGCCGTCATCTTCCTGACCGGCATGGTCCTGCTGACCATCTTCCTGGTGTTCTGCGTCATCGATAGCCGCGCGCGCATTCAGCACCGCCCCGTCGTCGCAAAGCACTCCGCATCTGTCACCGCGGCACCCGTTCGCTGATAGCCGATAGCCGTTTGCTGATAGCCGAACATCCATTCGGGCACACGTCTTCAGCGGATCCGTTCCGAGCCGCGACCGTAAGGGAGTCGGCTAGCCCGCGGATCTACAGCAGTGCACGATCTCGCGAACCGCTCCCGACTCCGAGCCGCGGTCTGCGTACCACTCGCCTGCTTCGTGCGAACGCTCTTCCAGTGCCACCGTTCTCCCCGCCGTGGCGCACGTCTTCAGCGTGCTGTGGGAAGCTCCAGCTTCCCATTCCGGAGCGAAGACACCTTCCCGTTTCCTGGCACTGGTGACTGTGCCGAGGGCGGGGTCCACCGCTGATAGCCGATAGCTGATCGCTGCCCGCTGCCCGCTTCTCCCCCTACTTCTTCGCCGGAATCGTCCACAGGTACAACCGGCTGCCCTCCACTTCCACTTCCTTCTCCGGCTTCCAGTCGTCCATGTCGAAACTGTGCGACACCACGCGCGTCCCGGGGTTCAATTCGCTTAGCAGGCGCGGGCGAAGCTTTAGGTTCACGTTGGGCAAAAGGTAGAGGGTCACAACCGTCGCGGCCTTGATTTCGGCCGTGTACAGGTCGCCCTCGACAAACTTGACCTTCTCAGCCACTCCCGCCTTCCGCGCGTTTTCGTTGGACTCCTTGATCCTCTCCGGGTTGATGTCAACTCCCACCGCATGCGCCCCGAAATCCTTCGCCGCCGTGATCACGATGCGGCCGTCCCCGCACCCCAGGTCGTAAACCACGTCGTTCTTCGTCACGTTGGCCAGCTTCAGCATTTCCACCACGAGCTCGTGCGACGTTGGCACGAACGGAACATCCGGCGTCCGCGCTGGTGCTGTGCTCTGAGCAAAGATGGCCGCGGCCGTGACGAGGCTCGTCACCAGTATCTTGATCCCCGTGCGCATATCGTTCATCCTTTCAGAAATGAACAGAATTTCACCCCTCAACTTCAGTACGAGCTTAGCTGGACCGCGAACGCCGGCGCAAGCCGGGTCCGTACTAAACCGGGGACAGACGGAACGTTTTCGCCTTTCTGCTCCCGGCGCGCGCGACCCAGCCGGGTATAACCACCTTGCGAAAACGTTCCGTCTGTCCCCGAGTTTAACTGGCGTCCGCTGGGCAGGAGTGCTCCACGGTAACTTTTCTGGAACCGCTGCGCCCCATCAAGGGAACGCTTTCAGTAATCTGGATACAAAATGCTCATACGTAATCCCTGTTTCACCCTTGCCGTGCTTGCCGTACTCCTGTCCGTTGCCGTGCCGCTGCGGGCGCAGCAACCGCCCGACCAGACGCCTCAGGTTGCTGGCCAGCCCGTGGAACAGTGGACCCTTGGCGCCAATCCCTACCGCGTCCCGGCCGTCTCATCCGTCCCGTTCAACAACTCGTCTCGCATCTCCGAGTTGATGCGCAGCGGCCTGCTTTACCTTTCCCTGAAGGACGCCATCGCCCTCGCGCTCGAAAATAACCTCGATCTCGAACTCCAGCGGTTCAACTTCGGCATCGCCGAGTCGGACCTCTTGCGTGCCCGCGGCGGCGGTACGCTGCGCGGCATCCCTCTCACTTCCATTCAGCCGCCTACGGGTGTGGGAGGTCCGGCTAGCCCGTTGTTGAACTCCGCCACCCCCGGCTTCACGGTCTCGAGCTCCATTGCAGCCAACCTCACCAGCACCGCCATCCTCACCAGCCCGCAGAGCAGCCTGTCGATCACTTCCGGCGCCTTCTCCTCCGGCCCGCCCCTGCCGGTCTTCGACCCGGCCCTCGTCGGCTCGCTCATGTGGCAGCATCAGAGCACGCCGGAATCGAACCCCTTCATCACCGGCGCCAATGTCCTCGTCGCGAAACAGACCAGCGGCAGCGCGGGCATGGTCGCAGGCTTCAGCCCCGGAACCGAGCTCAGCGCCAACTTCACCGGCGCCTCTCAGGACAACAACTCCGCCCGCAGCACGCTTAACCCGTTCAACAGCTCCGCCTTCGGTGTGACGCTCACGCAGCCCCTGCTGCGCGGCTTCGGTTCGCGCGTGAACCGCCGCTTCATTCGCATCGCGCAGAACAACCGCCGCGTGTCGGACCTCGTTTTCCGCCAGCAGGTCATCGACACCGTAGCCGGCGTCGTTCGCCTCTATTTCGACCTGGTGAGCTTGGCCGAGGACGTCAACGTCAAGCAGCAAACTCTGGCCCTCGCCCAAAAGCTCTATGAGGACGACCGCGTGCAGGTGGAGCAGGGAACGCTGGCGCCTATCGAGCTCGTGCACGCGCAGGCTCTCATCGCCGCCAGCCGCCAGGATCTGGCCAACTCCGAGGGCCTCGAGCGCGAGCAGGAGCTCATCCTGAAAACCGTGGTCACTCGCCGCGGCACCGCGGACCCCGCCATCCGCGGCGCCCGTGTCGTCGCAACCGATCCCATCCCGGTTCCCGCCGTCGAGCCGGTGCGGCCCATTCAGGACCTCCTCGACGCCGCCTTCAAGAACCGCCCCGACTTCAACTCGGCCTCGCTCCAGCTCACCAATGCGCAAATCAGCCTCGAGGGGTCGCGCAACCTCTTGCGGCCCGACATCAGCCTCGTCGCCACCGCGCAGAATTCCGGACTTTCCGGCAGCGTGAACCCGCTGGCCGCTGGCAGTGTGGCCAACCCGGCGTTTCTCGGCGGATTCGGCACTACCCTCGACCAGCTCTTGCGCCGCAACTATCCCAATTACGGCATCGGCGTCCAGCTCACGCTCCCGGTGCGCAACCGCATCGCACAGGCGGATTACGTGCGCGACACCATACAGCTCCGCCAGACCGAGATCCAGCGCCAGCAGCTCGAAAATCAGGTGCGGCTTGAGGTCGAGGACGCCCTCATCGCCCTCCAGCGTTCGCGCGCCGCGTACGACGCCGCCGTGGAGACCACCAAGTACCAGGAGCAATCCCTCGCTGCCGAGCAGGAGCGCTTCGCCGTTGGCCTCTCCACCACGTTCCTCATCATTCAGTACCAGAGCCAGCTCGCGCAGGCCCGTTCCACCGAAGTGGCCGCGCGCGGCGCTTACGCCAAGGCCCGGGTCGCGCTCGAGCGCGCTCTCGGCATGACCCTCGACAACAACGATGTCTCTATCCAGGATGCGCGGCGCGGTCAGGCTTCGAGCCAGCCTTCACCTCTGCCTCCGCCTCCGCCGCCCGGGCCCGCGCCGAAGCTCGCAACGCCTATGGCGACTCCACAATCCACGCCCGCTCCCACCCAGCCCGCTCCCACCCAGCCGCCGGGCGCTCGCTAGTCCCAACACTGTTCGAATCGGGACAGGCCTCCTGGCCTGTCGCTGGACTTTGGACATTTGAATGTCGTCCGCTCAGCGTTCGCCGCCGCGCCCACTCAGCCACCGGGCGTCCGTTAACTCGCTTCTCTCGCACGGTTTCGTCGTGAGACGCAGGAGCCGCAAATCTAACGCAACGCACGATCTCGTGAACCCTCGACTCCGAACCGCCTCCGTTCCGAGCCGCGACCGTAAGGGAGTCGGCTAGCCAGCGGATCTAACGCAACGCACGATCTCGTGAACCCTCGACTCCGAGCCGCGACCGTAAGAGAGTCGGCTAGCCCGTCGGATCTACCGCAATGCACGATCTCGCGAACCGCTCGCGCCTCACCCACTCCTGTTGCAATGCCCTACTACTTGGAGCGCCGCACGCTGATATGAACGCCCAGCGCCAGCAGGAAGTACAGCCCGCTCAACACCGCAATCACCAGGCAGACACCCTGGAACGTCGATGCGGTTTCGGTTCTGGCCGCGCCGGTCTGCGAGACCGGGAACATCAAATCGATCACGAACTCCACGATGCCCGGCAGCGCCCCCACAACTGCCAGGATCAGGATAAACGCCGAGATGAACATTGACCAGTAGAACCAGCCCTCCATCTGGCTCTTGCGGCTATATCTGATGTGCACGGAACGGTAATAAGGCATCGTTCCTCCCGATGCGAATATCCTATGCCTTCTTTCGCGCGGAAGACAAGAGCGGACTACGCATGCCGGAGGTCTGCTTCAGCCGGCCAAGCTGCCCCGGCGAGCCGTTCGCCAATTACAGCCACCTGCCTTTGCTCTTCACGAAGAACCAGCCGTGATACGATGGTCCGCTTCGCCGGTCCCCGCGGCCCCATGCTCGACACAACCGCCCTATGAAACCCCAAATCAACCTGCGCTACGTCATCTTCCTCGCGGCCACGGCAGCCCTCGGCGGCCTGCTCTTCGGCTTCGATATCGCCATCATCACCGGCGCCGGCCCGTTCCTGGTGCACACCTTCAAACTGGGCGATCTCAGCCTCGGCTGGGCGTTCAGTTCGCTGCTCTTCGGCTGCGTCATCGGCTCGACCATCGCCGGAAGAATGACGGACTTCTTCGGCCGCCGCAGAATCCTCCTCTGGGTGTCGGTGCTCTTCGCAGCCACCTCACTCGCCACCGCCGTCGCGCCCAGCTTCACCCTTTTCATCGTGGCGCGCTTCCTCGGCGGCCTGGCCGTCGGTGGCGCATCCATCCTCTCGCCCATGTACGTGGCCGAGGTCTCCCCGCCCTCCATGCGCGGCCGCCTGGTTACCCTCTACCAGCTCTCCATCGTCATCGGTATCCTGATGTCGTACTGCATCAACTACCTGCTCCGCGACTTCGGCGCCGCCAACTGGCGCTGGATGTTCGGCACCGGCATCGTTCCCTCCGTCATCTTCTTCGTGCTGCTGCTGGCCGCCCCGGAGACCCCGCGCTACCTCTTCATCGCGGGGCGGGACAAGGAAGGCTACGCCATCCTCGAGAAAATCGGCGGCCGCGAGAGCGCCGATTTCGAGTCGGCCGAGATCCGCGCCAGCCTCGAGCACAAGGATGCCGGCTGGCGCGACCTCCTCAAGCCCGGCATCCGCCGCCCTCTCATCGTCGGCTTCTTCCTCGCTATCCTGGTCCACGTCTCCGGTATCAACACGATCATCGATTACGCCCCCGCCATCTTTAAATCCGCCGGCTGGAACATCGACGCCGCGCTGTTCTCCACCTTCATCATCGGCGTGAACAACTTCCTCTTCACTCTCGTCTCGTTCTGGATCATCGACCGCTATGGCCGCAAAGCCCTCTACATCACCGGCTCGCTCGGCATGACGTTGGCGCTGCTGCTGCTCACGGCGGCCGTTCTGGCGGGCCGCTTCCAGGGCGCCATCGTACTGGCGCTCGTACTCACCTACCTCGCCTTCTTCGCCTCCTGCATCGGCCCGGTCTTCTGGACCTTGGTCCCCGAGATCTTCCCGAACCGGATCCGCGGAACCGCCATGGCCGTCCCCGTCCTCACGCAGTGGATCGCCAACGCCATGGTCGTGCTCTTCTTCCCGCTGGCCTTCAACCAGATCGGCAAGGCCGTTACCTTCGGCTTCCTCGCGGCCATGTCTTTGACACAGGCGTTCTTTACCTGGTTCTTCGTTCCAGAAACCAAGAACAAGCCGCTCGAAGAAATCGAGCAGTTCTGGGAAGCTCAGGCCGCCGCGCGCAAAGGAAGTTCCGAGCCGCGACCGTAAGGGAGCCGGCCAGGCCGCGGATCTAACGAAAGCTCACCGCCCCGCGACCGATTCCGTTCCGAGCCGCGACCGTAAGGGAGCCGGCTAGGCTGCGGATCTACCGCAATGCACGATCTCGCGATCCCCTCCCGTTCCGAGATGGAATGAGAGGCCGGTCCCGGCGGGATGCGATATGCTCCCAAAGGAGACGCACTCGAGGTGCAAAGGAGACCGGCCATGAAGAAGAATAGCACTGTCAAACAGAGTGCGAAGCGAGCTAAAGCTTTCGCACG
>Ga0209777_10000470_pt1 | contig 66933 bp, 59 predicted proteins | sample FrelakmetHBP12HB_FD_187147 | JGI IMG/M metagenome (GOLD analysis project Ga0209777, IMG submission 187147) | Freshwater lake sediment microbial communities from the University of Notre Dame, USA, for methane emissions studies -HBP12 HB (SPAdes)... | ecosystem: Environmental > Aquatic >...
TTAGGGCCTACCACGGAATGCAAGCTCCCTCTTTCAATCTCCAAATGGATATTATCCAAAACCCGCAGTGCCCCAAATTCTTTCGTCAAGCCAATGGTTCTCAACAGTGCCATTATCTGTCCGTCCTGTTTGGCCTCACATGCCTTGTCCGATTTTCATGCAGGCTTTTTCTTTCTACTCGATTCAGCTTCCAAAAGGCTTACGATCTATCTACTTCACGACTCAGCAAAAGTCAGTTGACTATTTCAAGTCTGCCACTTGGTGCCGGTGGAGCAAGAATTTTCTCAAATTTGATATTTTTTGGCAATTGTGAATCTCATTTTGATACGTATGTGGCGATTGTACAAGATGGCGTAAATCTTGTCAAGAAAAATCTTCTCAAATTTGATATTTTGTTACAACCTCGAATCATTATTCGGTACTTTTTGGGAGTAAGAGCCACTACTGTCCGGTTAAAAAAATAATAATGTCAAATTGTTACAAGGATCCTCCTTTTGGTTTTGGAGGTTAAAATTTATAACTTATTGTAATGATTGATCATTTAAAAGGACTTTATGCTTAAGACTTGGAGAATTTTGTTGAGTGTTCGCTCGATTCGGAGCTTCTTCTTGATGATCGCCCCTAAAAGATAGACGGAGCGGGAGATTCAGATTGACACCCATCATTTTCTCGGAAGGTCTCGCTCATTTCTTATCGCCACATGATTTTGGGTTCATCCCTCATAGGGATGCGGTAGTAGTGATGTTTCGGGTAACCGATCATCATGGCCCCGAAGACCTGGTGATCTTCTGGGAGATCGAGATCTCGGATCAAGGGAGAAAAGGATTGGGATGCCCCCATAAAGTATCCGGCCCAGCATGCCCCCAGCCCCATCGCGTAGGCGGCAAGCTCCAGATAGGTGAGAGCGATGATGCACGCCGGCTGGGCACGGGGAAGGGTCTTGAGCCCGAAGGCAACGATCACATGGGGAGCGCCGCGAAATATCCTGTCTATGTCCATGCCTTCATCCCATGCTTGGACGATCCGGTCGAAACGGCCCGCAACGGCCACCTCCGAGTTCTCTTTCACCATCAGCCTCATCCAATCGATCACCAGTGCGCCCAAACGTTTTACCTCTTTTTTATCTTCGATCAACAGCCAGTGGACAGGTTGAGAATTAGAGCCTGACGGTGCATAACGGGCCACGTCGATCAGCGTCAACAGGATTTCCCGTTTCACCGGGCTTTCCCTGTAGGCACGGATGGAACGTCGGGATTTCAGAAACTCCACGGTGCTTTCGAATCGCGGCTGGGTCTCCTTTCTAATTGGGAAACAGTTTCCGGGCCTCATGGTGTTGAGAGAAAGGGCCCCGTGGGGGCAGACCGCCACGCAGTGGCCGCAGTGGATGCATATCTCCTCAGCCTTTTCTACGGGGGAAGGAAAGTCCCCGTTCTTCCCGATCTCGATGATTCGTGCAGGACATTCTTCCACACAGATTCCATCGCGATTACACAGTTTTGGATCAATCGTAAAGAGGCTCATCTTTTCATGCCTTTCGCCGCAGTTAGATTGCTTCCTCTATTTTGACATTCTTCGGGGGTTTTGGGTAAGGCCCATAAGCCGCGAGCAACAACGCGGAAAGAACTCTCATAATTCCGCTAGGTACGCTGCGCGGTTCCGTGGATCGCCGCGAATCTCACGATCCTCCCGCCAGCGTCGATGGTCTTCACTCTCTATATCGAGCCAGCGCCGCGTTGGTAGCCTTGACGCCTCATCCGGACATCGAGTTGTCGCTACTACGGTATGAGCAGCAGCTTGCCGACGGTCTTGCGCCCCTCGATGTCTCGGTGGGCTTGCAGCGCGTCGCCGAGAGCGTATTCCTTGTGGATGTGCACCTTCAGATCGCCTTCGCGCACCCAGCGGAATATCTCGTAAGCACGGCCGATCGATTCTTCTCCGGGATGGTTGTAGTCAGCGCCAGTGTGATGGCTAAGATAAATCGAGCCGAGGCCCCGCTGGGGCCATTCGATGGGAGCTGTTGGGCCGCCACTCTGGCCGTAGGTGACCAAGTGTCCCTTGCGGACGAGGCTGCGCAGGCTTTTCGGTAGCACGTCGGCCCCGATCGCGTCGAATACGACGTCGACACCCCTGCCGTCCGTGTCTTTCTTAATCTCCTCCTCGAAGTCGACCCTTGTGTAGACGATGACCTGGTCAGCGCCGAGGTCGCGCACGAAGTCGACCTTGTCTTCGGACGATACAGTCGCGTAGACGTAGGCGCCCAGCTTCTTCGCCATCTGTACGAGGTTGGAGCCGACGCCACCGGCGCCCGCATGGATCAGCACGCGCTCGCCGGGTTTCGTCTGGTGGGCATCGTGCAGCAGGTAGTGAGCGGTCTGTCCCTGGTTGAGGACGGCAACCGCGAGCTTCATGTCCATGCCCGGCGGTAATGGGATCAGGTCAATGGCCGGCAGGACCATCTTCTCTCTGTAGGTGCCCCGTCGGTGCTGACCGGCGAAAACAACGCGGTCGCCGACCTTGACCTCGGTGACGCCATGGCCCAGCGCCGCAACGACGCCGGCGCCTTCGTGCCCAGGTATCAGCGGCAGTGACATGCCCTGCGCCGGACCGCTGCCTTTGCGGTAGAGCGTATCGCTGTAGTTGATGCCGATGACCTTCATATCCACCAGCGCCTCGCCCGGCCCCGGCGGCGCTGGGTCAGGCATATCCTCGTATGTCAGGACCTCGGGTCCGCCGAACTGGTGCACGCGAATAACCTTCATCAGTTGCTCTTTCTCCAGTCTCTACGCTTTGGCTGTGACGGACGAGTACTTCTCTGCCGATTCATAACGCGATGCGGCCGGCACCACGAACCCGCCGGCAGGCATCTCTACTCGCTCCGGGTTGATCGGCCGACGCCTTCACCTTGGCCGGGGGTCTGACCTTTAAGTCCTAACAACTAATTTTCCTTTCTCAGTAGAATGGAAACAATCCGGCTTACCGTGTAAAACATCATGCGCACACTCGAAGTGACAATCTGCAGATACTACCAACACTTCGGTATACTGGATATAGGAGACCAACTTAGCAACTCTATTTTCTGGCGAGCTTGAACTGATCTCTCTTAGCAATGCATTCTTTTACTGACACCACCAAATCTTCAGCACCAAGCCCGAAGTGGACCTTAAGATCATCTCTTTCCGGGGTGAGTTTTCCTGACTGGCTGAACTCGTCCTCGATCCCGACTCTTACCAGCGCTGCTGGCATATTCTCAGCCAAAATAGCAGCAACTCCCTCCCCCAAACCCCCAATGATGCTGCCCGCTTCCGCCGTAACAATAGCCCGTGTCTCCTCCGCAGCCTTGATGATCGCCTCTTCATCTAGCGGCTTTAATGTACTCATATTTATAATCCCCACGTCCAGCCCCTCTTTCTCCAGAATATTTATCGCCCTTATCGCTTCTGTCACCATATAGCCTGTGGCGATAATTGTCGCATCCTTACCATCTTTTATTGCGTAGGCTTTCCCTATTTGAAAGGGATAGTCATTCGCAAATATTTTAAGCGGGGCCGGGCTCATCTCCATCTTGAAGAACACCGGTCCAATGTAGTCTGCCATCGCCATAAACGCCTTCTCCGTCTCAACATAATCTGCAGCATTTAAGATGACGAGATTCGGCATGACGCGCGCGTACCCAATCCCCTCAACACCGTTGTGAGATATGCCGATTTCTCCCCACGGCCCTTCACGACCCACTATCTTGACATTGAACCGGTCCACCAGGATGCTCTGCCTTATCTGATTATAGGCCCGGCCAAGCACCGCGAAGACAAAACTATTCAGAAACGGCATGAACCCTTCGGCCGCCAGGCCCCCCGCGATAACTGCTGCATTCGCCTCAGCAATCCCGCACTCAATTATCCGCCCTGGGGCATTCTCTTTGAACCAGCCCAGTCCCGGCATACCCATGTCTTCGAGAACAGCGACCACATTTTTGTGCTTTTGAGCCACTTTTATCATCGCAGCATCGGCCGCCGGAGCGCTGGCGGTTGGCTGACCAACCTCAACATACCTATTAAATTCAGCCATAGATCTCTCTCCCTTCTTTGAGTCCCAAGGTGATGGCCTCTCCTCTCCCGTAATGCGCATGGGTCTTCTCCCATAATGGCACTCCGTGCCCCTTCACCGTGTGTGCGATGATGCACTTCGGTTTGCCGTCTCCATAAAGATGATTGGCCAGGTCAAGAGTGTCCACTATCTCTGTCAGATTATGGCCGTCAATCTCCTTGACCCACCATCCAAATGCCTTGAACTTCTCGTCCAGCGGGGCTACCGGCATTATCTGCTCTGTTGGCCCATCGATGCAGAATTTGTTGTAGTCAATGATATTGATCAGATTATCCAGTTTGTACTTTCCCGCAAACATGGCCGCTTCCCAGATCTGCCCTTCATTGCACTCCCCGTCGCCAACAATACAGAAGACGCGGTAGATCGGCGTGTGTTTCATCACTAATCTCGGCAAATTCGCTGGCCCAACAGGCAAAACAGGCGGGTTTGTGGCCGCCTTTATCTTTTCAGCCATAGCCATTCCTGCGGCAAAGGAGAGACCCTGCCCGAGCGAACCACCCGAATAATCAATCCCCGGCGTACACCACCGGTCCGCATGGCCCTGGAACTGTGAACGATAGCAGTAGTATGTATTGAGTGTCTCTTTCGGTATATATCCAATCTCCGGCAGGACCGCATAGATCGCCTCGCACGCATGAGCCTTGGATAGAACAACGCGGTCTCTTTCTGGCCAATCGCAATTCCCGGGGTCAAGCTTAAGGTGATGAAAGTATAGTGACGTCACAATTTCGACTATCGACATTGTTCCACCACAATGTCCCATCCCGCTTGAAGCAAATATGCTGAAGATGTTCTGACGGACTACGTTCGCCTTATCCTCAAGTTCTTTTATTACTTCTGGTTTGTGTGCCATGTTTTTCTCCGTTTCGTTTCTATTTCTACCGTTTCTAATGACAGCTTATTGCCACAGCCCGGACAGGTATTCTTATAGTAGCCCAGAACCGTCTCCTCCGATGGTATCGCTCGCATGTAAAGCCGTCTTCCTATCTCCTCCCCAAAATAGAGCAACATATTACAATTACCACACAGTATCTTTTCCGTCATTTTCACCTTCCCTTTCTTGCTCTCTATTACCAGTTCCAGGGCATCAGATGTACAGGTTCATTCTAGAGACTATGCTTACGGTTGAAGCATTATCTTTACACCTTTACCCATCTTGTGAGCTTCAAATGCCCTGACCACTTCCGCAAGAGGGTAAACCGTTAATGACTCAGTGAAATTGGCACAAAGATTCTCCGATCTACTCCTATTAGAAATATTCGGAATATGATAAGAATCGATGAAAGGACACGCAAGGGGGTTTACTCTGGCAACTCCCCCACCCTGTTTACTTGTGCATTTGATCGAGCCTGATATAAGGTCACCCCTTATCTTCCATTAGCTCAACAAGCACATTGCCAGGAGCCCACAAAAACGCAATCCTAATTCCGGGTCCTAACGGTGTTATCTCTTGCTTGACAGGGCGTATCACCGTTATCTCTTGCTTAAATTCAACTCCCTTTGCCTTCAATTCCTTCACTGCTTCATCCAAATTGTCGGTTCTTAGCCCGAAGTGCTGCAGTCCATAATAGTCTTCCGGAGAATCCATCGTTGACTTGGGTTTAACTTTCGGTTGGCCTATCAAGATGCTTGAACCATTCAGATTGAGGGTTAAGCTAATGCGTCCATCTGGCCACTCTCTGATGCTCTCCTTCCTAGCACCAAACATCTGCTCATAAAACTGGGCTGTTTTTAAAGGATCGGGACACATCACATGTACATGGTCATACCAGTAATTTGCCATTTGCACACCTCCTTATATTTTAAGCCACAGATCTGAGAGAGAATAATCGACGTGTCGTGATGCGCGTTCAGTGGCCCGGGGAACAATGATTTTGTCTGTTGTATCCCTAATCGTTTCTCAAAAAAACGCTTGTTCCACGGTGAACCAAAAATCCCTAAAGCCTCATGCCTTCCGAAATAAGATGGATTCTTTTCCGATGCCTTACTTTTTCCCCTTGAAAAATACGCTGACGAATTTATGGTCCCCTACAGCAGTTGCGGAATGGGGATGGGAAGCGTCGTAGTAAAGGGCATCTCCTTGCTCAAGCTCGTGTTTGACCCCGTCATACTCGAAAATGCACCCGCCCTCCAGCATGTATACAAACGAGCAGCCATCCTCCGTATGCGAATCGATGAATCGCCCCTCTTTTGCTTCTCCCACGTTGATGAAAACATTGTTGTCGATCAGGCCTACCGGTGCCACTATCTTTAACGTCATCTTCTGAGCGGCAACAATTTGATGATCATCCCTCTTGATAACCCGAATCTTGGGATGCTCATCTTTAATAAAGAAATCGATGGGGCGTAGTAAATGGTAGGCTACCTGCGTCAGCACGGCAACAGAGGGGCTGGTCCTGCCCGTTTCGATGCGCTGAAGTGTCATTGTGCTTACGCCGCACCTCCCTGCGAGTTCTTTTAATGAAAGCTTTCTCGCTTTCCGTTCTCTTCTAATTCTGCTGCCGATATTCTCCATCCTGGTTACTCCTTTACAAAACGCTCTTTCTCCTAAATTTACTCCCGTTTCTATCTCTCTCTCCCTGGCCCTTGACCCTCTTGCAGCATAACCTGACAACGGTTGATATGTCCTTCTGGTCCTCCAAATGCCTGACACGTTCGATAATCTTGCCTATCCTGTTCTCCGGTAGAACACTCAGCGCAAGCTCTCCGAATTTTTGCTGAATCTCGGCGAAACTAAGCGGGTTCTTCGGGTCGCCTTTTGGAGAAGTCACCCTGATTCGGTGAACCTGACCGTTCTTAAGCCGCACCATGATGTTCGCCTCGGTTTCTGCAATACCGGAATTGCTCGTGGCCGTCACCTTCTCCATCATTCTCTTCACATCAGGGTTATGGACGACTTCATTGCTGAAGAGGGTGCTCCCAGCATGCCCGAAGAGGACAGAAAGCGCTGCTGCAAAAGAGAGACTAAATTTCCCCTCAAGGCCGGTTGCCGGCCTCGCATTGCTTGTTACGGCAAGGTTAAGCGGGGCCACTTCCACCCGGATCTCCTCGATCTCTTCCGATTTTAACTCATATTTCCCGCGTAGCAGGATCAACCCGTCAACAACAGGATGAACGAGGAGGCAAGCCGCATAGAGTTTAAATGAGTTGCTCAAAATGTTCCATACCTGCCCCAGGTTCGCCGTAATGAGGTCACCCTCATAACTGGAGGAAAAAACCCGTGAGAAACCTGAACCATTATCCAAAACATCCGCAGGCGCGGTAAACCCCCTTTGCGCTAACAGGGCGGCCAGCATCCCGTCTGCGGCGGCCTTTCCGGCATGAAAAGGCTTGCCCATGGTGCCAAATACATCCCTCAGTCCACCCGCTTGTGTCGCGGCTAGGCCGAGTGCCACGGCGAGCTGATCGCTTCTCAAACCAAGGAGTTTCCCTGCCCCTGCTGCTGCCCCCAATCGTCCCAGGATGGCTGTTGCATACCATCCCTTTTCGTAGTATCCTTTCCCGAGCGCTGAGCCGACACGGGTACTCAGTTCGAAGCCCATTACCATTGCGGTAATAAAATCGCGTCCGGAGAGCCTCTTGTGTTCGGCAATCGGAAGCAAAGCCGCAATTAATGGGGCACTGATGTGAGCCCGGCCGACACTGTGGGCGTCATCGTAGTCAAGGGCGTGTGCCATAGTGCCATTCGCCAGGCCCGCATTCAACACGTTCGTTCTCATTCCGAACCCGAGCACAGAAGCCTGTCTCTTTCCCCCAGTTTCGTTCACGAAATCAACAATGGATGCCGATACAGCATCTCCAGCCCCTCCAAGGGTAACTCCAAGCCAGTCCAGCAGACATTTCTTGCTCATATCGATAACGTCCTGTGGAAACCGGTCGATAGTCGATTGAGCTATAAAATCAGCCATTATGTGAGTGCGACTCATTCCTCAGATCCTCTTCCATTCCCGTGCCTAACTCTGCTGTTTTCCGTTCTTTTCTGTATCCAAGTACACCTCTCGCAACTTGTTACGCTTGATCTTCTCTGCTGCCGTCATCGGAAGCTGGGACACGAATTTCACCTGTTTCGGCATTTTGTATCGGGCCAGCTTGCCCTCCCAGGATGTCAGAGCTTCCTCTTCGCTCATGGGCTTAACCACGTCTCCAATCCTGGGTATGGATTCAATGACACCTTCAAGCTCGAGACTGTGCAGAGATTCCCGAACCGGCGTCCGAGATGTGCCGATTTCCTTAGCAATCTTGGCTTCTATAAGATGATGGTTAGGGGGAATCTTGCCACTCAAAAGCTGTTCACGGAGGTGGATGGATATCTTCTGACGTATAGACCTGGGACTTTTGATAATCAAACGTCTCATATTGAAAAATACTGTACCCGGATTATGCATAAAATGTCAAGAAAAATCTTCTCAAATTTGATATTTTTTTACAATATTGAATCATTATTTGGTACTTTCTGGGAGTTAGAGCCACTAATGTCCGGTTAGAAATTGAATAATGTCAAATTGTTACAAGAACAGCCCTCGTTGTTCTGGAGGTTTAAACTTATAAGTTTCTGTAATGATTTAACATTTTATAGCAAGTTATGTTTAGGGCTTGGAGAATCTTATTGAGTGTTCGCTCGATTCGGAGCTTCTTCTTGATGATCGCCCCTAAAAGATAGACGGAGATGGCGATCCGGATTTGAGTCTTCACGGCGCTCTCGTAAGCGCCATAGAACGCCTTGATCCGAAGATGTTGTTGTTTCTGATCCATTTGAAGAACAATCCGATCTGCCAGCGACATTTGAAGAGCAAAGCAATTGTCCGGGCTGGCAAGATAAAGTTGTTCGTCAAAAAGATAAGGCGGCGATGTTTTTTGATATCGAAGAAACTGATTCGCCGGGGGGGATCGGGATAGAATTGAGAGGTTTTTTGGGTTACAATAGCGGGGGCTCGCGGTCTGGTTTGATGGATACCGACATTACCCGTATCGCCGCTCACAAACGTACTCGACTGGGCATTATTCATATCCCAGAAGGGCGGCGTGTTTTCCCATCTTTGACTGTCATTGAGATACACTAATAGGTCTTATGGTGGGTGTTGCGGTGACCTTTGGCCCCCTTTTAGGCTAGCCTTCTATGCACCTGGCTCATGAGAGGCGATCAGAAGCAAAGTGATAGGTATCCTTGGAGTAACGCGTCTTAGCACCGTTGAAGTTCAAAAGTTTCATCATAAACACCACTCCGGAGGCAATATGGATGAAGTGTCCTATAAACTCGGGGAATATGTATCCAAGGTCCACTTTCAAGATCTCAGCCCTTATGTAGTTGAATCCGCCAAAAGGAGTACCTTGGATACCATCGGTGCTATGCTGGCTGGATCGACAGCTCCAGGAATTGATACGGTTGTAGAACTAGCCAGGGGCTGGGGAGGAGCTGAAGAGGCGCATTTGGTGGGTTTTGGTTACAAATTGCCTGCCCCTCTTGCTGCCTGGTGCAATGGTACAATGGCTCGAGGGTTAGAAATTGATGACTGTCTCGATTTCTTACCTGTTCACCCTTCAGCCTCGGCCGTACCGGCCATACTGGCCTTAGCTGAGTTGAAAGGTGGTTTATCAGGTCAGGATTTTTTGACCGCCCTAGCTGTGGGTCAGGATGTAATCATCCGTATGGGACTGACTGTGCGTCAGAATGCAATGCAAAGCGGGCGCCACAATATGTTCAATATTTTTGGGCCCACAGCTGCGCTGGCCCGAGCCATGGGATTCAGACCGGAGGAAGTTCAAAATGCCCTGGGTATTGCCTTTTCTTTCGCGGTTGGCGATGAACAATGTTTTTTGGATGGGGCTTTAACTGCAAGGCTGCAACAGGGTATCGTGGCCCAGGGGGCTTTGTTATCCATAATTCTTGGTTCGAGGGGATTTACCGGGGCACGTAATTTTTTGCTCGGAAAGTTTGGATATCTTCGATCATTTGAACCAGATCCCCGACTGGAATACTTAACACAAGAGTTGGGCAAGACTTTTTATGGCGATCGGATAGTCATTAAGCCCTTCTCGTCTTGTCGTGCTACCCATCCTGCTATAGAGCTGTCCCTCCAACTTCGAGCTGAAAATAAAATCGACCCACGAGCTATCCGCAGGGTTACGGTGTGGACCTGCCCTGAGGTATATCAGCTTGTGGGTTCGCCTCGGGAAATAAAGATAAGACCTGATTCAGCTCCGGCGGCCCAGTTCTCAATTCAGTTTACCGTGGCCTCAGCGCTTATTCGGGGTGATTTCTTCTTGAAGGAGCTGGAGCCGGAATCCATTAAAGACAGTGAAATCCTCGAACTTGCTCAGCGGGTATACGTTGAATCAGACCCCTCCTTGAGGACTGATTTTGTTCTGGGTCGGACAGTGATGGAAATTGAATTGAAGGAACATCTTTCTGTAAAAAAGCAACTTGACATGGCTAATGGGAGCCGCTCTCTTCCAATGGATTACGATGCATGTGTTAAAAAATTTATGAAGTGTGCTCACTATTCGGTGCATCCAGTGGAGACTGCGCGTTTAGAGAAACTGGTCGGAATGGTTTCTCAACTAGAAGATCTCCCGGATGTATGTACTCTGATGAATTATCTGTATTGATTGACAAACGGCTACATTATTCTGAGGATGTACTGTCATGAGACGTTAGCCGTCAAGAAATAGGGTGGTGTGTGACTTGTCCGCCGTCCCGCCGATTGTTTGTTTCATTTGCTTTTATAAATTTAACTGCCGAAGAGTGAAGGCAGAGTCATTTTTGACTCCGGCCTTCATATGCAAAGCTCAATAAAATATATGTAGTATTTAGTACTAATAATTAATAATTTGTAATAATTTTGCTTGACAAATTAAATTCCCCCCTTTATTATCCGCTTGTTTGTTGGAAGAAAAATTGCTTGAAGGGAAGAACAAGCAATCCATCGATGCTAAGAACTGTCCAGCATTGATTCGAGAATCAGTCCACCGAATAGCTTGCCGGGTGAAAAGGTTGCCATCACTGGACGGTTCTTTTGGACCCAAAAAGGAAAGGTGACAATTGGCGGGAAGTCATGCAAGGTGGTGAGCTGGACAATGGATGCAACAACCGGTGTTACGTCAGTTCAGTTCCTGATTCCGAAGGGTCTCGCCCCTGCAACCTATGACCTCAAGGTGATTAACAAAGTAGGAGAAGGAACGGATAGCTTCACCATCGACTAATTTGGGACTGCATAAATTCGGGATTGTCCCGGCATTTGGGAGGCAGAATCGCCTTTGAAGAGGTTGTAAATTGGGATATCGCAGAGGTTTCAGTAGCTGCCATCTATCATCTGTTTCCGATACTTCAAAAAAGCCACGATTTGATTTTCATATATTCACCTGGGATACGTGATTTCTACCAGTAATTTTCACCGCCAGATGATGGCACAGGCTGAGGACTCGTAGGCGAAAGCCTTACCCTGAGAGTGACGGTCAAAGAAAGAAGATGCGTACACTATCGAGATTTCGACACACCGATACTCATCCGGACATACAAGATGTTTTGATCGAGGGGTATCCTTGTATGACCCCATAACAAAAGCTTCAGCAGGACCCTGCCCCAGACGGTTTCAGAAAACACCCCATCCCTTGGGATCTTCTTCTCCTTGACATACAGCTTCGTTTTTCTTATATTTGACTCACCCTGAAGCAAGTTTTGATTAAGATTTACTCTTGCCCAAATTGAGAATTTGACCAATGATTGGATCCTATATTTAAGGCGTCATTCCGGTGAAAACCGGATTCCAGAGACCAAAAATCGACCCCACTGGATTCCTGCTTTCGCAGGAATGACAAACTGCAGAAACAATGACCTGACTTTAGGATATTTGAAAAGGTATCGACAATTTCAGGAAATCCCCCCTGTTTCTTCGAAACCGGGTCCAATTTGAACATCAGTGACTAATATTGAAGGAATTTGATCGTTCTGGTTGCCCAAGAAGGCCCCATCACGAATCGACAACAGAAGGAGGAGAGACATGCCTGAAATAGATGACGAAAAAAAGGCTGAGCATTACCACACCGATATCGCTCAAAAGGCGGAACCATTTTCCCTCAAGGGATCCGACTCACTGGATTGGGGGATGAAAAACAGACTCTCACGGATTTTCAATCCGGCATCGGGCCGCACGGTCATGCTGGCGATCGACCATGGCTATTTTCAAGGGCCCACAAGCGGATTGGAGCGCGTGGACGTCAATATCCTTCCCCTGGTCCCGTTTGCAGACACACTGATGCTGACCAGGGGAATCCTGAGAAGCATCATTCCGCCCTCTGCCTCAAAAGCCATCGTGCTGAGGGTTTCGGCTGGCGCCAGCATCCTGAAGGAGCTCTCCGACGAGCGAATTGCCGTCGACATCGAAGACTCCATCCGTTTGAACGTCTGCGCCATGGCAGTGCAAGTCTTCATCGGCGGCGAGCATGAGAGAGAGTCTATTCTCAATATGACCAAGATGGTCGATCTCGGCACTCGCTATGGAATCCCCACCCTTGCTGTGACGGCAGTCGGAAGGGACATGCAACGTGACGCCCGGTATTTCAGGCTGGCGACGAGAATTTGCGCTGAGCTCGGCGCCCATTACATTAAGACCTATTACGTCGAAGAGGGGTTTGAAACTGTCACTGCCTCCTGTCCTGTGCCGATCGTGATGGCCGGCGGGAAAAAGATTCCGGAATTCGAAGCCCTGACCATGGCCTACAAAGCATGTCAAGAAGGGGCAGCCGGAGTCGATATGGGACGCAATATTTTTCAATCCGAGCACGGCATCGCCATGATTCAGGCTGTGCGCGCCATCGCTCACAACAACGAGACTCCGAAAAAGGCTTTTGCTCTCTATCAGGAACTCGCTAAGCAAGGATGAGTGAAAGAAAGGCAAGACAGCGGTAGGACCCGCCCACGGTGCAACATCTATGAAAGCCGCCATCTGGTACAACAACCAGGACATCCGCATTGAGGAGCTGCCTCTGCGCCAGCCCGGCCCTCGAGAAATGCAGGTCAAGGTGATTTCATGCGGAATCTGTGGAAGCGATATCGTCGAATGGTACAGGCTACCGAGAGCGCCGCTCGTCCAAGGTCACGAACTCGGTGCCGAGGTCGTTGAAGTCGGTTCCTCGATCACGCGCTTCAAGCCAGGGGACAGGATTTTCATCGCGCCGAAGGTCCCCTGCCTCAAGTGCGATTACTGCCGAGATGGGCATTTCCCTCAATGCTCGGAGGTCAAGGAAAGGCTGCCGGGTGGATTCGCTGAATATATCCTGGTCCCCGATATATTAGTGGAGAGAGGGACCTATCTCCTGCCAGGGACCATGTCCTATGACGAGAGCACCTTCATCGAACCCCTGGCCTGTGTTATCAGAGCTCAGACGATAGCGGGATTGAGGAAAGGGCAATCCCTCCTCATCTTAGGGTGTGGGATGTCGGGACTGCTCCACGTTCAGCTGGCCAAAGCAAAAGGGTGTCGAGTTATCGCGACGGACATGAATCAACACAGATTGGCGTATGCGAAAAGGTTCGGAGCGGACCTGGCAATTCGAGCAACCGACGATGTCGCTGGTCGCCTGATGGAAGATCTTCACAAAAAAGCCGATGTCGTGATATTGTGCACATCGGCCATGTCTGCGGTGGAGCAAGCTTGGGCCTGTGTTGACAAGGGCGGGGCCATTCTTTTTTTTGCCGTCCCCGGGCCGGACAAGCGCGTCGTCATCCCGATCAATGATTTCTGGACAAAAGAGGTCCGCATCATCACCTCATATTATTGCGGCCCCCCGGACATCCAAGAAGCCTTGGGGCTCTTAGCGGATCGAAGCATCGAAGTGGATTCCATGATCACCCACCGGCTCCCTTTGCAGGATATCGCCCAAGGTTTCCGGATGGTGATCGATGGAGGAGAAGCCATCAAAGTCATCATCAAGCCCCATCAAGGAACCGGATAAGAGGGCTCATCCATTCCGATCTTTTCTTTATGGGACCTTTCGATTCTCCCGGATCATGGCGTCCAATCTTCTTGCCGCGGTTTCCGCAAAGGCCGGGTCGTTGATGTGCATCTCCAGCACCTCAACCCGGATGTTTTCTGATCGAGCCTGCTTCAATTCCAGATTCACGCCCTCGAGAAAGCCGCAATCGGACTCGGGCTCATACATCGGTCCACCGGCCACATTGAGTTGGGAAAAGCCACGATTGGGAATGAGTATTTCCGAGGGGCCGGTACTTCGAGCCAGCCGCTCAGTAATGAAGCGGCCGACGGCGACCATCTCTTCATGGGTGGCCTTGACATGGGTGTGGATCGGATTATGAATGACGTATTTTCGCCCGAGCATCGTCGCTGGAACCGACGGAACGCTCCCGAATAAAATAAAATCGGCACCCCCGGGAACTACCACCTGTGGTAATCCGCGGCGACAGCTCGCTCCCATTCGATCCGGACTGGCAGGGAAAATCCCTCCGAAGAGATAATCCGTGATATCGTGAGGCGTGATATCCAGAATTCCAACCAGTTTTCCTGCCTCTGCGAGTTCTTCCATAGCTTTTGCGCCGATCCCGTTACAGTGAAATGCGATCACCTCATATCCCCAGGATTCCATCAATTCCCGGACATGCATCGCACAAGCGGTCGTAATACCGGCTGTTGTCATTGCCACAGCAGGACGACCCGTAGCCTGTTTGGCCAATTCCAGCTCCACCATCCCTGTGATCGCTCCGACTCCTTCGGCAAGTACCTGGCGGGTTACGAAGTTCAGCCCCAATATATCCGCTACAGAATGGATAATGGTGACGTCCTTGGTCCCCGTGAACGGACCAAACGTGGTCTGCCCGTTTGCAACGGTCGACACCATCACCTTTGGAACACCGAATGGCAGGACCTGCATGACCGTGGTTCCAATGACGGTACCCTGCACTCCTCCCAGGCCCATCACTCCGTCCAGTTGTCCCTCCTGATATAACTTGAGAGCGATCGCCGTTGTCCCAAGGGTCATGGTGGAGATCGCGTAATTTTTATCCTGCCTGGCAATGATTTCTTCAAGAGTCGTCTTGGCAGCTGCGGCAACGGCCTGGCGCGAAATGGAGGGCTGAAAATAGGGTTCTCCCCTGACTCCACAATCGATTGTTATCGGAACATGCCCCCGTTTTTCGATGAGCTCTTTGACGAACCGGGTTTCCTCCCCTTTGGTGTCGAGGGTCGCGATAATAACAATCTTTTTGGGTGTTGTCACATTCACTCCTTCGGCTCAAAGGTGGATTCGCTTCGCACCCGCTGCGCAAGCGCGACAACGCGGCGAGTAATCCACCCTACTTTGGTCCGATAAACCTTCGAATGGACTGGTGGGCGATGCCCACCCTACGGGGTCTTTGGAGCAGTATTTTTTCCCGTAGGGTCGGCCATCCCGCGGTTCGCAGGACCCGACCCAGGGAGGCAGGCGCGGCGGCCTGCCCTACGTCTCATGTTTTTGCAAGGGAGATCCTGTTTGATTATTCAGCTCAAAGGTGGATTCGCTTCGCCCTGAACACCATGCGGTGCAGGGCTTCGCTTAATCCACCCTACTTCTGTCCAACGAACTTTCGGATGGTCTGGTGGGCAGTGCCCACCTTACAGCGGTCTAAGAAAAATAGGTGTTTGAATTCTGGATCTGTTTCGGATTTCGATATTCGAGTTTCGAATTTCCAGTTTTCTTAAGGATATATCTCCTTTCCCAACTGATCAGGCTCGTGGGTCAGCAGGATGTAGTCCGCCCTTTTCTTAACCTCCTCCATACTGTGCCAGATTTCAACCATGTTGTAATACCTTCCCGGAGGAGTGAAGGGCCATCCGCGCTCTCGGTCGGGCTCAAAACACTCGCGCAGCAGGACGAGATCCCCGGCTAAAACGTAAACCCCTTTTTCCGTCTCCACGGAAACCGCCATATGGCCAGGGCTATGGCCGGGCGTTGGGAACATTCGAACTCCCTCAACAATCTCCTCTTCTCCTTGAACGAGGTTGAACTTGCGATGTCTGAAGGGGTTTTCGATCCCAAGAACGGGAGCTTCGTAGGATTTCCAGTAGAAAGGGATGGGATCCATGGCAAAGCGATACTCCTTTTCGCTCACAAAGAGCCTGGCTCTGGGAAATTTGTCCAGGTTGTAATAATGATCCCAGTGGAGATGGGTAAAGAGAATGGTCTCGATCTCGTCCAACCCGATGCCCACCCGTGCCAGTTGTTCGTGAATGGCCTGACCAGGCTCCTGCCGGCCTTCGTGGTGATACTTTACAGAATGTTCCGTATCACTCATGCCTGTATCGACGAGGATCTTTCGTCCCCCTCCTTCAAGCAGAAATGCAAATACAGGATGTTCGACGAGTTGTCCGTAACCTTTTCCATACGTGCCGTACAAGCCTTTATCCAGGATCTGCCAGCCCGTCTGGATCTGGCGAATGGTATAATGGATCATGGTCGGATTCTCCTCCATGCAATAAAGGGTTACCTTGCTTCCGGTCCGTTCGGCTCAATCACAACCTTGATCGCGCCGCCCCGGCGGGTGACAAACGTGTCCAGGGCTTTCCCGAACTCCTCAAGAGGAAAGACGTGGGTGATCAGGTCTTTGACAACCAACTGCCCCGAGGCTATCAATGAAAGGATCTTGTCACTGACATTGGGGTTGGCCTTGGAACCGAAGATCGCAACTTCGTTCCGGCAGATATATTTAAAGGGCAGCGGTTCGATTACCTTATCGGTGGGGACTCCCAGAAGGCCAACGCGACCCCCTTCTCTCACCATCCTCACCGCTTGATTAAGGGTCCCTGCGGAGCCGGAGCACTCGAACACCTCGTCAACTCCTCTTCCTCCTGTGGCTGCACGCACTCCTTCCACGGGATCTTCCTTCAGAATATTGACCAGGACATTAGCCCCCAATCTTCCTGCTGCCTCCAGGCGGGGCGGCCTGCCAACCACAATCATGCGTGCTGCGCCCAGAAGACGGGCTGTTCGCATGGCAAGGATGCCGATGGGCCCCGGTCCGATGACTGCGACCGTTCCTCCTGCAGTGATCCCCGTCAGTTCCATCCCGTGCAGGCCTACGCCGGCGGTGTCTACCAGAGAGCCTTCCAGGAAGGAGACGTGGTCTTTCATCCTGTGGATGCCCTTGACGGAATAGATGTTGTAATGGGCATAGGCTCCGCGAAATTGAAAACCATAGTGGCGTATTCCTGTTTCCAGACGGCCGTAATTCAAGCACCTGTTGTAGTGGCCGGCAACACAATTGGAGCAGTGACCGCATCCCTTCCAGGCTTCACCCGCCACGCGATCTCCCGCCTTAAAGAAGTGTTCCGAGTTTTCCCCGAGGGCAACCACTTCTCCAGCCCATTCATGACCCGGGATAAAGGGATAGGAGGGAGGCCAGTATCCTGGAAATCCTCCCTTGACGACTTCAGGGTCTGTGCCGCAGATGGCCACGGCCCTGATGCGGCAAAGGACCTCAAAAGGCCCGGGAGAGGGAACAGGCACCTCCTGGATTTCGAACTCACCAGGCCCGGTCAAGACCAGGGCCTTCATTGTCTTAGGTATGTCTTTCAGCATTCTTTCCTCCTTATCTACACTCCTTTTTGTTCCTGACCGCTCCCTTCCTTTTTCATCCGGGCCTAATGAGTCTTATCGAGGGGAGGCACGGTTACGGCCATATACGTACATTCCGTTTCTCCCCCATTGATGACAGAATGCGTTTCACCGGCAAGGATAAGAACGGCATCGCCTTCCTGAACGGTTGCAAGCAGTTGTTGATGGGCATAAACCTTAGCCGTCCCCTTGAGCATGTAGAAGACCTGGTCCGAGTGCTCATGAACCTCGTCATGACTGCCCGCACCCGCGGGCACGGTCGAAAGGGTGATATTGGCCTTCTTGCAGCCACCGTCGGGATTAAAGATGACCTCTGTGGTCATATTGTAGTGACTGAAAGGGGTGTATCTTTCTCCAGCGCCTTTTCTGTAAACCTTCATCTTTCCACTCCTTTTTGCTTCTTCGATCGTTGCCCGCCTGACAACTTCTCTGTTTCTCGACTTTTTACGACTTCATCATATTTAAGATTCTGGATTTTGAAATTATTTCGGATTTCGAATTTTTCAAGCTGGCAAAACCTGTTTGGTTCCCCGGCGCGCCGGGGCTTAGGGTTCGACCACGACTTTTATCGCCCCGTCCTTTCGGTGGACAAAGGTATCGAGGGCCTCTTCATATCTCTCCAGGGGAAAACGGTGAGTTACCACCTTGTCCCCTTTCAGGATCCCCCTTTTAAAAAGACGGATGACGTCCTCTGAGACATTCGGGTTTGCCCTTGACCCTTTGATCAGGATTTCATCGAGGACCACCTTGGTCCAGGAGGAAAAGGGAATCTCCTGATCGTAAAATCCCAGCAGGGCGATCCTTCCACCCTTCCTTACGCTGTGAACGCTTTGTCGGATTGTTCCGGTGCCACCGGAACACTCAAAGACCTCTTCAGCACCGGTCCCACCCGTGATCTCCATGATCCTTTTGGGTGGGTCTTCCTTTTCGAAATCGACCGCGTAGTCGGCTCCGATCTCTCTGGCAACCCCTAACCTGTGACCGCGGCCAACCATGATCACATTCTCAGCACCCATGCCTTTGACTATCTGAAGGACACAGAGACCGATAGGACCAGGACCGTAAATCGCGACGGTCCCGGCTGGCTTGATCCCGATCAGCTTTATCCCGTGGAGTGCCACGCCCGCAGTATCCACCAGGCTTGCATGGGTAAAGCTCAGGTCGTCTGGAATCTTGTGAATCGCTTTTACGGAATAGGCGTTGTATTCACAATTCGCCCCGGAAGAAACGAAGCCGTAGTGACGGTGTCCGGACTCCGGCTTCCCGTAGTTGAGGCAGATCGTGTAATTTCCTTCCATGCAGTTTCCGCAGGACCCGCACCCTTTGTGGGCGTCCCCTGCCACCCTGTCCCCCACCTTGAATTCGGTGACGCCTTTCCCGAGTTTAACAATCTCTCCTGACCATTCATGTCCCATCACAAAGGGGAACCCGGGGGGCCATCCCTTCGACAGATGTGTTCCATCGATGATCTCCGGGTCGGTCCCGCAAATGGCAATGGCCTTTATTCGGCACAGGACCTCGCCCGGTTCCGGCTCCGGAACAGGCATCTCCCTCATCTCGAAGGTGTTGAAGTCGGTCAGCATGCAGGCTTTCATGGTCTTCGGAATCATCTCTTTTTGCTTCTCCTTTTTTGTCCAGATAAATCGTATCCAAATTGTGAGATTGCTTCCCCCGGATCAGGTCCAGGGTCGCAATGACAACCTAAGTAAATACAAAATGTTACCGTCGTTGCGAGGAGTCCCGCGTTTCGCGGGACGACGCGCCTGCGCGCTGTAGCGCACATCTTGGCCGTGGATTCCGGACAGGCTTCGGCGCGCAAGCGCGGCAATCTCATTTCTAAAGACCAATAAAATTAAGTATGTTTGTCTAATTTGGAAATCATTTCTGATGTTCCCTGGCGTACTCACAGATTTTCTGGATCTTCGGTTCGGATCTTCCTCCTGGAGTATATTCCGAATTCATCCAGATCGTCACGAGTGTCTTAGCCAGTTCTATGCCGATGACCTGGGCACCGAGGGTCATGATGTTCGCATTGTTGCTCTTTCTTGAGCGTTCCGTAGAATAGGGATCGGAGCACAAGGCAGCGTAGGCGCCGGAGACTTTGTTTGCGGCAATGCAAACCCCAATGCCCGTACCACAGATCAAGATTCCTCGTTCGTGTCTCCCTGCGGCAACGGCCTCGGCGACCTGGATGGCCACATTGGCATAAACAGGATCGTCGCTTCCGTAGTCTTCCCATTCGTATCCCAGGTCGGTAAGGTGCTTTTTGATGGCTTCCTTCAGTTCCGATGCATTGGGATCACATCCGATAGCCACTTTTTTCATCTTGTCTTCTCCTATTATGCAGAACATAGCACCCAATATCTCCTCTCCCCCGACAGGGGGAGAGGATTGAGAGCCTGCCCCGTACTCAATACGGGGTGAGGGGGCAAGGACTTTGACTCACCCTCTCCTTCGCCCTCTCCCGTCAAGGGAGAGGGAAGATACAGTTAATTTTCATAGTTCGAGGGTGCCCTCCGGGCATGAGTCATTATGCAGAAAATAGAATAATTCGTCCTATCACTTATTTAACCGTGAGACTTCGAATTGTGCTTTTCAAGTGATGGGATGATGATCCTTGCCGTCGATTCAAGGTCCTCCCGCAAGGCTTTCTTGATCTTTTCTTTATTCTTATTGCTAAATGCTTCGAATATTTCCCAGTGGCACTTCATTGCATAGGACAGGCTGTGGCTACTAATCGCATGAGTATAAACGTAAGGCCCAACGCGAGCCCACAATCGCTCGATGATTTCCAGCAGCAGGGGTGAATCGGAGTGAGAATAGATGGAAAAATGGAGCTGGGTGTTTTTTCTCATATATATTTTGGGCCTCTCCATAGAGCCCTCCATGCTCTCCAGCAATCGTTTCAATCTTGGGATTTCGTCCTCCGGTCTCAGATCACATGCCCTTTCTGCAGCCATCGATTCAAGTATCACCCGGAGCCGAAGGGCCTCTTCCATCTCTTTCGCCGTCAGCGTATTCACGTGAATTCTCTTGTTGCTCTCGATGACGATGATTTTTTCAGATTCGAGCTGCCACAATGCCTCTCGGACGGGCATGAGACTCACCCCGAACCCTGCCGCCAGTTCTCGGAGGCTGATGGTTTCACCGGGAAGAATCTCTGCAGAGATGATCTTGTCCCGGAGTTGTTCATAAACTTCCTGTCGGATGGTCTTTACCGAAATCTTTTCGATTCCCATGCCGGATGCGTCCTTTCGATATATGTGATCACATATATCAATTATAACAATTAGTATAAGTTTAATTATTTCAATAGCTTAATACCATCAATTTTCTTATTGACATTCAAATGTAAATAGTCTATAAAAGAAATTATACAGCAATGCCCTGGTGACTGCAATAGGATTCTTAATGAGAGGCCTCACAATTTCGCCGTTGCATTTCAATTTTGAAGGAGGTGAACCGTAACTTTCGTGATTCCATCCGTTCGGAAGAGATTTGAGATTTTCACCACTGCTGGGACTAAATCAACGAAGGAGGTAAAAAGATGAAGCGGAAAATGTCGGAAATCAGTCTGGCCATCACCCTTGGATTACTGGTCACTTTCCTGGGATTATCCCAGGAAGCCCAGGCAAACCCCTACGCGAAATATGCAGGGACGACACTGGTCGTCAATTTCCCATCCCATGCCTATTACGACTATGCGCTGAAACTGCTTCCCGAGTTTACCAAAGAAACGGGAATCAAGGTGGAAGTGGACAAGATCGAATATATGAAGATGCGGGATAAGCAACTGCTCGAGATGTCCAAACCCAAGGGGGATTATGATTTGGTCTCCTATGTGGTCATGTGGAAGACGGAGTATGTGAACAAAGGGCTCCTCACGCCCCTGGCCCCCTTCTTCACCCACCCAGACCTGGCGGATCCGAATTACGATGCAGCGGATATCGTTCCTGCCTACCTCCAGACGACCGGAATGGCGGGCGGGAGAAAGGGATATCTCCCCGGTCCGACAGCGGCTTGCTACGGAATCCCCTTTGGGTCGGAAACGAGCATGTTCGCCTATCGGAAGGACATCTTCGATAAGTATGGCTGGAAAGTTCCCCAGACCTATGACGAAATGCTGAAGCTCTGTAAGCTCGTAAAGGAAAAAGAGCCTGAGATGGGGGGATTGACCATGAGGGGCGAAGCAGGACATCAGGTTCAGCACGCCTGGTTCCTTTTTTTGACTCCCTATGGGGGAAGCGTTTTTGATGACAACTGGGAGCCGACCTTCCAGAAGGAGCCTTCGATCAAGGCCATCAAAGCCATGATGGAGGTTGTTAGAACAGGTCCTCTTGGCATTCCCACCTTTGCCCAAGGCGCTATGACTGATGCGTTCCTTCTCGGAAAAGCCGCGATGTATATGGACGCCACTTCACTTCCGGGGCAGGTAAGGGATCCCAACAAATCGAAGGTCATGGGAAAAGTCGCATATGCCCTCCAACCGAAGGCGGTGAAGTACTCTACAGAGACAGGCGGCTTTGGAATTGCCATTCCGGCAAATTCGACCAAGAAGGAAGCGGCGTTCCTGCTCCTTCAATGGTTCACATCGAAAGCTCAGGACCAGAAGATTGCCCGACTTGGGGGAATGCCCAACCGGATGTCCACCCTTAAAGATCCCGGAATGCAGAAGGAATATCCGGAATTGGCTGCCATCCTTGAAAACCTGAAATATGCGAACCCGGACTGGCGGCCCCTGATTCCTGAGTGGCCGGAGATTTCGATGCAGCATGTCGGCATTGCTCTGCATGAAGCCATTACAGGGAAGAAGACCCCGGAAAAGGCGATGGACGATGCGATCGAACCCGTCAAAAAAATCATGGAGAAGGCCGGATATTATAGTTGGAAGAAGTAGAGAGACCGTAAGGGTAAGGCTGAGGCTGAGGCTGAGGCTGAGGCTGAAGTAAAGAGTTTCTACCTCACCTCAAAGCCTCAACCTCGATCTCATGGCCCGTTCCACTGCCTCGGGAATGAATTCTGGGAGCGTTGACGGGGCGCCAGGAGGGCCCTGCCACCCTCGGGAGGAAAGAGATGGCCAAACAGCAAGGACTCTTTAAAGGCATAACTCCTTATCTTTTTGTGGCCCCTGCTTTGATCGTCCTCGCCTTCACATGCCTGTACCCTGTGATCAAAGGTTTCGAACTCAGCTTTTTCGACTGGAAGCTGGGCACTCCGATAGAATCCCGTAAATTTGTGGGGTGGGAAAATTTTATCTGGGCCTGGAATGATCCCGCACTTTTCAACTCCATCAAGGTCACCATCATTTTTGCCATCTCAGCCGTGTCGGTCGAACTCTGTCTGGGTCTGATCCTGGCGCTCCTCATGGAAAAAGGCATTAAAGGAATTGCCCTTTTTCGGACGGTTTTCATCGTCCCGATCATGATTGCCCCGGTGGTGGTTGGATTGATTTGGAGATATCTATTTGATGCCAACTTTGGCCTGATCAATTACATTGCTCAGCTGGTTGGTTTTGAACCGAAGGTCTGGTTGGGTACCCCGGGGCTGGCGCTTCCCGCTGTCATTGTTACGGATATCTGGCAATGGACCCCCTTTATGTTTATTCTCTTTCTCGCCGGGTTGCAGAGCCTGCCTACCAGCCCGGTAGAGGCAGCGCAAGTGGACGGGGCAACGACCTGGCAGGTCATCCACCTGGTGAAGCTTCCTCTCCTTGCCCCGGTGATCTGGGTAGCCATCATTCTCCGGATGATCGACGCCTTCCGGAGTCTGGAGGTCATGTATATTTTGACCTTCGGAGGACCGGGGAGGGAAACCGAAGTTCTATCCCTGAATATTTATAAGACTGCGTTTAATAGCCAGCGTCTTGGACTCTCTGCGGTCAATGCGATTTTTCTACTTGTCTTTATCATGCTCTTTAGTCTGGCTTTCTTAGCAATCGCCCGACCGGCGCTTTCGAAAAAGTAGAGGCCATTGAAAGACGGAGTAACTCATCATGACGATTCAATCCTTCAAAGAGGCAAACACAGCAAGAGAAGATTCCAGAGACATCGGATTCTGGTCTACCTTCATCCATGGGAAAGCGTGGAAGGCAGGAAGATACCCATTGCTCTCGATCCTCGCCTTTCTCTACCTTGTCCCGGTGATTGTCTTGATCATGACCTCGTTCAAGACCCAAATCCAGATCATGTCCCGGGCTCCTTCCTGGATTTTTATGCCTACCCTGGGGAACTACCAGAACGTTCTCATGGAGCAAGGGTTTCTCCGTTATCTGATTAATAGCCTCATTGTCGGGTCAGTGGCGACTTTTTTCACTCTGATTATTGGAGGGTTTGCTTCTTACGCCCTCGTTCGCTTTAACTTTTTCGGGAGAGGAACCATTTCGTTTAGCACCCTTCTCTTGCGAATGATTCCTCCTGCAGTTTTGGTGGTGCCGATTTATGTTCTCTGGACGTTCTTTCACCTTGCGGATACCCGCCTCGGATTGATCATTGTTTACATCGGGTTCAATCTCCCCTTTACCATCTGGGTGCTGATCAGTTTCATCTCCGACATCCCGATTGAGCTGGAGGAGGCGGCCGTGGTGGACGGGTGCGGCCCCTGGAAGATTTTCTTTCAGATCATTCTCCCCCTGATCAAACCCGGGCTGGCAGCAGCAGCGATATTCACCTTCCGGATTGCGTGGAACGAGTTCCTCCTCGCTCTGGTTTTGACGAACCGTGTTACCCGCACGCTCCCTGTGGCCACGACCATTTACCTGACGGATATTGGCGTCGAGTGGGGAAATATTACGGCCATGGGAACCCTGGTGGCTTTGCCGGCGATCCTCTTCACCTTCCTTGCTGCCAGGCAGCTGATCGCCGGATTGACCGCCGGGGCAGTGAAGACATAGATAGATAAAGGTGAAAGCTCAAAGGTCAAAGCTGAAAGGTCAAAAGTGATAGAGATAATAACTCAAACGGCAGGACAGCAGCACGGCAGCACTGACGAGACGCAATGACTAAGAAATACCTTGTCATCATTGGAACGCTCGACACCAAGGGACCCGAAACAGCGTACCTCCGGGATTGCCTCCATTCCTTCGGGTGGAAGACGCGCATCATCGATGCAGGGTTGCTGTCTCCTCCTTCCTTTTCTCCAGACGTCACACGGGAAGAAGTCGCAGCGCGGGCCGGAAAGACAATCGAAGGACTTCTTTCAGAAAGAAAGGATAAGGTCACTGCTATTGATGCCATGGCCGAGGGCTCCCTTGCATTTGTTAAAGACTGGGTCGAACGGGAAGAGGTGGGAGGGATCATTGCCCTGGGAGGAGGCGTGGGAACATGGCTTGGGACGGCGGTGATGCGATCCCTTCCCCTCGGATTGCCCAAGGTCATGGTTTCGACGATGCCTTTTCAGGATATCCGGCCTATCATAGGAACGAAGGATATCGTTTTGTTCCCCTCGGTTGCTGACATTCTGGGACTCAATCCCCTTCTCCGCACCATCCTTCAAAACGCCGCATCCGCCTTGGCGGCCATGGCGAGCAGTCCTCACCTTGAAGAAACGAATAAGCAGGTCATCGGTTCTACGTCGCTGGGCATTACGACTCCTGCGGTTCTCGCATCAAGGCGGATTCTTGAAGAGCGAGGATTTGAGATGACTTGCTTCCACGCCAACGGGTATGGTGGAAGGGCTCTGGAAGAGGGGATTGTGAGTGGAATGTTTTCCGGTGTTCTCGATCTGACGACCCATGAGGTCACCAATCAACTCTTTGGAGGGACCTGCCTTGCAGGGGAAGATCGTCTCGAAGCTGCAGCCAAGAAAGGAATCCCCCAAGTGGTTGCGCCAGGAGCCATTGATGTTATTAGTAAAGGACCCATTGAAACATTGACTCCCGAGGAGAAGAAGAGGCCCCATTACAGGCACAGTCCCTTTTTCACCCACGTGCGGGTATCCCGGGAAGAGATGAAGCGGGTTGGGGAAGTCATCGCGGACAAACTGAACAAGAGCCGGGGACCTGCTGCAGTGGCTGTTCCATTAAGAGGTTTTTCAGACCGGAATCGGCCTGGAGACCTTCTCTATGATCCCGAGGCAGACGGAGAATTTGTCTTGACACTGCGAAAAAGGCTCGATTCTAAAGTTCAGTTTGTTGAAATCGATGCCCACATCAACGATAAAGTATTTGCGTCCAAGGCATGTGACCTTTTAGTCGAAATGATGGAGACAAATGGAAAATAACCAGACCAAACGTATGGAGATATCATCATGATGGATGAGAAGGCAATTCAAGCGACCATTCGCGAATTGATGGAGGTTGCAAAGCGAGCATTTAACAATCACCTACAAACTGGCACAGGTGGAAATATCAGCGCCAGAGTGGTCGGGAGCAATGCGGTCGTCATCAAACCGAGTGGCGTTGGATTCAGCGAGTGCAGCCCCGATAACCTCCTTGTTGTGGATCTTGAGGGAAAGATTCTCAAGGGATCGACCAAACCGAGTAAGGACATGCCGTTTCATTTGGGGATCTATCGGGTCCGGCCCGAGGTCAATGGCATTGTCCATGTCCATTCCCCGTGGGCGACCGCATGGGCTGTCCTGGGGGAAGAGATTCCTTTATTAACGGACCAGTCGAAGAGCAAGTTCGGGAGGATTCCACAGGTTCCCAGCGGACCAGACGGAAGCAAAGAGACGGCGGAATCTGTCATCCAGGCGTTCCGGGATCCGGCTATCCTTGTGGCCACACTGCAGAATCATGGAGCCGTGGGAGTGGGAAAAACGCTTCTTGCCGCTGAGGAGCTTGTAGAGCTGATCGAAGAGACCGCGCAGATTGCGATGCTCGTCCGACTGGCCAGAGGAAGATAGAGGCACCCTCGAACCTTGAAGACAGGTTTTATTCTTTCTGCAGGGGCGGCCCACCGTGGCCGCCCGGTCTGGGAGCCCACGGTGGGGCTCCCCTGCGAAATCAGGTTTTGCACTTACGGGTTATTTCCCACACAAGGAGGAAACGTTTATCATGTCAAAATGGACGATCACCCCGATGGTTACAGGTTATGCCAATTCAGACAAGAAAACCTACTTGTATCACCACAGCACCCATTCCTATTTTAATGTGGAGGGGAAAGTGCTCCTGCCGACGATCGCCTTTTTGGCACAGAACGGTAAAGATCTGATGCTTGTTGACACCGGGATGGCCTGGACAGAGCGGGCCGACAGGTTTCATCATCCCGGATCCTATCAACCTGAAGGGGCCGCAATCCATGAGCGGCTCGCCTCGCTGGGCATCAAGTGTGAAGATATCGGGCTCGTGATCCTTACGCACATGCACTGGGATCACGTCTTCTACATGGAAAAGTTTGTAAACGCCCGTTTCATTGCCCACAGGAAGGAATACGAGTTTGCCCTGAACCCGATTCCTCTTTACTACAAGTCCTATGAGTACCCGGTTCTGGGCATCCGCAGGCCTTTTGAGGGGATCAAGATCGACCTCGTAGACGGTGAGGAAGAGATTGCGGGTGGGGTTCGCGTGTTCCCCAGCCCCGGTCATTCCCCCGGTCATCAATCTGTGGAGATTGATACGGTTGAAGGGACTTACATCTGCTGCGGTGACTCAATCTTCATTTACGACAACCTGACTCCTATCCCGGAAATCCATTACTCCATCACCCCTCCCGCACGTTATGCCAATGTACTGGAGACGTGGAAGAGCATCGAGGAGTTGAAAGCCAGGGCAAAAGGTAAGGAGTTTATCCTGCCAACTCACGCCCCGGAACTGGAGACGCGGCCGGCAACCAAAGGGGTTCTTCAAACGCTCAAATAACAATTCCAGCTCAAAGGTGGATTCGCTCTCGCCGCGCTGGCGCTGGCGCAGCAGGACGCTTATTCCACCTTACTCCTGTCTTTTGTTGTATTTTTGGGCTTCCACTGATGGGTTATGGATAGGGTTAGGAGGCCTGTTTGGGCTAAGGCTTCAGGTAATGTGAAGAGCTTTAAAGCCCAATGACATAACCCCTTGACCAAACTGGCGTCTTTACCCTGACCCTAACCAAGGACTTGCGATTTTCTGAGTGACCTTTATGGACCTGGTATGCGGCCTTGATGTCGGAACAAGCGGAGCAAAGGCCCTGGCTGTTGATGCCACAGGCAAGGTCGTTGCGAGGGCGGAGGCAAAGTTCACAAAACCTCCTTACGTCCCTGCTCCTGGCCTTGCCGAGCAGGATGCCAGCCAGTGGTGGGAAACCTCCAGAGAGTGCCTGAACCAAATCTCCCGGCAGGTAGGCGATCGAATCATTGCCATAGCCATTGACTCCACCTCCGGGACATTCGTCCCCGTTGATAAGCAGGGAAACCCCCTCGTGGCAGCCCTGATGTATAATGACGGCCGGGCTGCAGGCCTGGAGGAGGAGGTGAACGAAGCTGCCCGAGATTTTAGGGATCGCTTGGGATACTCCTTTCCTGGAGCCTTCTCTTTGGTCAAGCTTTTGTGGCTCAGAAGAGAAAGACCTGAGATCGTAAAGTCCACTTATAAGTTTCTTCATGCAGCCGATTTCCTGGTGGGAAAGCTCACCGGAGACTTCAACTGTACCGATACCTCCAATGGCCTGAAGTCGGGAGTTGATCCCATCGCCGGAACATGGCCTCAATTTATTGAAAAGGATCTTGGACTACCTCTGACTAAATTCCCCAGAATCTTTAGACCTGGAGAAAAGGTTGGAGAAGTAACGGAAGCTGCTTCCAGAGGGACCGGACTCAAGGCTGGAACATTCGTAATTGCAGGTGCGAGCGATGGGATGGCATCCTTTCTCGCATCCGGCGCAAAAGCGGCGGGCGATTGGAACCTCAATCTCGGAACTACCCTTGCGATCCGTGGTATTTCAAAGGATCTGGTGAGAGACTCGAAAGGCCGTCTCTATTGCCACCGCCATCCGGAGGGCTACTGGCTGCCCGGCGGGGCCAGTAACGTGGGTGGAGAGGCATTGGTTCGTCGGTTTGGCGAGAAGCAACTTCCGGAGTTGGACCGGAGTTGCATCAAATTTCTTCCGACCGGACTCGTGGTGTATCCCCTCATCAGAAAGGGTGAGCGAATGCCTTTTGTCAGCAGCGAGGCAGAGGGGTTTGTGACAGGAGAGTCAAAAAATGAGGGAGAACTTTACGCCGGATATCTGGAGGGTGTTTCCTTGGTTACGGCCTGGTCGATTGAGGAAGCTCACGAAATCGGGGCCGATGTCGACGGCGAATTTTTCCTCTCAGGTGGAGGCGGTCGAGGGAAAACCCTCAGCCGCCTCATGGCTTCTGCCCTCGGAAAGAATCTGGTAAGGGTCCTGGAGCCCGATGCAACGATGGGCAGCGCTCTTCTGGCAGCGGCCTGGACATGGTATGGAAGTTCCGTGAGTGCTGCGCAGGCCAGGATGGTGAAAAGGGACGAAGTTTTCGAGTCCATTCCGGAGATGGCTGAACCCCTGAAAGAGAAACTGGAGGCTTTAAAGAAGGAATGTCGAGAGAGGGGATACCTTTAACAGGCTTTAAAGACTGTGATATTCGCGGAGAGTTCGGAACCGAGGTCAATAATATCCTCGCTTACAGGCTGGGCCGCGCAGTTGGTTCAAGAGCAGAAGAGCGCGAAGTGATCGTCGGTGGGGATTTCAGAATATCGACCCCCGAGCTGATGAAAGAACTCATACGAGGCCTTACTGAAAGCGGTGTTATTGTGCACGACCTGGGCCAGATCTCCACGCCCTGTTATTACTTTGCGAGGCGGAAGTTAAGTATCAAGGTCGGGGTTATGGTGACGGCCTCCCACAGCCCGTCCGTCTATAATGGCTTTAAGCCTGTATTAGGAGACTTACCAATCACTCCTGAAGAACTCGATGAACTCAAACAGATCGCTATCAACGGTTCGTTCCACTCCGGACAGGGAAGAATTGAGAAGACAGCGATCCGGGGAGATTACATCAGGTGGCTTCGCGACCGCTTTGCCAATCTTTCAGGGGGAGCACCCAGGATCATCTTTGATTGTGGGAATGGGGCAACGGGCTGGGTCATTCATGATGTGTTAAGGGCTCTGGATATCGAAGCGACAGTCCTATTCTCAGAACCGGACGGAAAATTTCCGAACCGATCTCCTGATATTGCGGGGCCGGAGGATTTAGCCAGATTGCAGCAGGAAGTGAAAGAAAGAGGAGCGGACCTTGGAGCCGGGTTCGATGGTGACGGAGACCGGGTCGGTTTTGTGGATGAGCAGGGTCACCGTGTGCCATCAGATCTCCTGATCGCCTGGCTCGCCAGAGAACTCTTAAAGCAGAATCCTCATGAGAACGTGGTCTACGATTTAAAGCTCTCCAAGGTTGTTCCTGAAACCGTGGAGCGAATGGGTGGCAAAGCCATTGTCCAGAAATCCGGGCATACCTTCATCAAGCGAACGATGCTGGAAACAGGGGCGATCCTGGGAGGGGAATATACAGGACATCTCTTCTACAGAGAGCTTGAGGGAGGAGATGACGGTCTTTTTTCCGCCCTCCTGGTCTGCTCACTCCTGACTGAACAGAAGAAACCTTTTTCTCAATTGCTCTCAGACCTGCCCCGCTACTATAGCACGTCAGATTTGCGGATCAAATATCCCGGAGAAAAGGAAAAACTCATCCGGAGTGTCATGGCACAGGCAAAAGAGCAGGGAGCCAAACTCATTCTTATTGATGGCGTCAAGGCAGAGTACGCCGAGGGCTGGGCTCTGATGCGGGCGTCCGTAACCGAACCAGCCTTCACCTTCCGGTTTGAAGGAAATACCCGATCCGATATGCTCACCGTGGCAGAAAGATTTTTATCCGGCCTTGGCGATTTAGGAAGGGATGTCTGGAACAGGGTCCTGACACACACGGAATAATCGTAGGGGCTGGGCTTGCCCCTGCCCGTTAAGGGATTTAATCCAACTGATAGGGGCGTGCTGTAGGGGCACGTTGCACGTGCCCAAGATCCACACCCGATCACGTAACAGGTCGTAATGAGGGGTAAGATCATGTCCGATCACAAACAAATACTGACGCAGTTGATCGAAATGTCCCGGAACCTGGGCGACCCATCAAGGAATCTGGTGATTCTGGGAGAGGGGAACACCTCTGCCAAGGTGGACGATAAGACCTTCTTCGTAAAGGCGAGTGGAAAAGAGCTGCGGACTGCTGACGAGAACAGTTTTGTCCAGGTTTCCCTGCCGCCGGTGCTCGAAACCCTGGCCGGAAAAAACCTGACCGACGAAGAAGTGAAGAAGGCTCTTTCGGAATCGAAGAGCGATCATTCCTCTGAGATCATGCCTTCCCTTGAGACCTTCTTACATGCTTATCTCCTTTCTTTGCCCGATATCCGCTTTGTCGGCCATACCCATCCTGTGGCGGTGAATTCTATTCTCTGCTCAGTCCATTCACGGGAGGTAATCAAGGGGCGCCTCTTTCCGGATGAGATCGTCTACTGCGGTCCTGCTGTCTGTTATGTGGAATACATTGATCTCGGCCTGCCACTGGCACGACATCTCCGGAAAAGGGTGGAAGAGTTCATGAATGAGCAGAATCGGCCACCGAAGGTGATCCTCATGGAGAATCACGGATTGATCGCCTGTGGCGGGACCTCTCGAGACGTTGAGGTGATTACGTCGATGTATGTCAAGGCGGCCAGTGTCCTGATCGAAACCTATATCCTGGGAGGCCCGCGCTTTCTTACACCCGAGCAGGTCGCCAGGATTGATACGCGGCCCGATGAGAAATACCGGCAGACCAAAACAGGTTAGCCCCATGAATTCATTGATACCGGGGCATTTCATTCCCCCCATTCCGCTTCTTTGAAAGCAGCGGTTGACAAATTCCAGCAAAACCTTTTAGATTGCAATCAGAAATGATGCAAATCTGTATGGCAGACCCGCAATAGATATAGTCTTCTTCAGTTGTTTGGCAGTCGATGCAAGAGGAGGCGTGCGAAATGGAGCCCACGAACAAACTGGTGAATCCGATGTTGACGGATTTTTACCAGATCACCATGGCTTATGCTTATTGGAAGGCCGGAGTGCACGAGGAGGAGGCTGTATTTGACCTTTTTTTTCGCAAAAATCCTTTCCTCGGGGAGTTTGCCATTTACGCGGGCCTCGAGGAGAAGCTCAGGCTGTTTGAGAATTTTCATTTCAGCGATGATCACATTGCCTATCTCAGAGACCAGATGCCCCAGTGCGAAAAAGGATTTTTCGACTGGCTCAAGGGCGTGGACTGTTCGAGGCTGAAAGTCTACGCCTTAAAAGAAGGAACGATATCTTTTCCTCGTGAACCTTTAATGAGAGTCCAGGGACCGATAGCAATTGGCCAGCTGCTCGAGACTTCCGTGCTTACGCTGACGAATTATCCGAGCTTGATGACGACAAACGCGGCCAAATATCGCTTGGTTGTGGGGTTTGACAAGGGTTTGATTGAATTCGGCCTGCGAAGGGCGCAGGGCCCGGATGGGGGGATTTCAGCCTCCCGTTACAGCTACATGGGGGGGTTCGACGGATCAAGCAATGTCCTCGCAGGCTATCTTTTTGGCGTACCCATAAGGGGAACGCATGCACACTCTTATGTTCAGTCCTTCATCGGCATTGAAGATTTGAAGAACCGTAATCTCGCTGGAGCAGACGGGAAGGTACATGATTTCGTCAAAATGGTTTTGGAAATCCGGGCGGAACTGGGTTTCAATTACACGAACGAGGGGGAACTTACGTCCTTCATTGCCTATGCCCAGGCTTTTCCCGGAGGGTTTTTAGCGCTTGTGGACACTTACGACACCGTGAAATCAGGCGTTCCCAACTTTGCTTGCGTGGCCCTCGCCCTGATGAAGCTCGGCTACAGACCGATCGGTGTCAGATTGGATTCCGGAGACCTTTCCTACCTTTCAAGGGCAACCAGAAGAATGTTCAATGAGATCGGTGCCAGGACTGACCCCGCTCTTTCAAAATCTCTGATTCTGGCGAGTAACGAAATTAACAGGAACGTCCTGATTTCTCTCCAGCAGCAGGGCCATGAAATTGACACCTTTGGCATAGGTACCCATCTCGTCACATGCGATGACCAGCCTGCCATGGGATGCGTCTACAAGCTGGTCGAGGCAAAAGGGGTCCCCCGGATAAAACTCTCTCAAGAACTGAGCAAGATGACCATCCCCGGGAAGAAAGCGGTTTACCGTCTTTTCGGTGAAGACGGCTACAGCCTGCTGGACCTGATGATAAGGGTAGGAGAAGAGCCGCCGGAACCTGGGAAACGGGTCTTATGCCATCATCCGTTTGATCATATCAAACGCGTCTATGTCTCGCCCTCCAAGGTGATTTCACTCCACCATTCCGTCTGGGACGGGAAGAGGGTTTACCCGGATGTTCCTTTGAACGAGTCGAGAGATTATGTTTTGAATCAACTGCGGAGCACAAGGGAGGACCATCTGAGAGACATCAACCCTACGCCGTACAAGGTGTCGGTGAGCGAAGAGCTCTACAATTACGTTTACCACCTGTGGGCCGAGGAGTCTCCCGTAACGGAGCTGAAGTGATCCATCCCCGGTCTCTTTTCACCTCCGAGACGCTGAGAACGCAGAGAAAGAAATCGATTCTTTGCTCTGCTACTGCGATTCAGACACTAATGAACCGGAACCCGGGGGGTGAGTTTCGGAGTTGGTCTTCCACCACGGTCCCCCTGACCGTCTTTTTGTCCTCGCTAAAAAGCCCCTATCGCACAAGACCCTATTCCCACGACACTCCTCTCGTATCGTAACCCACGATCATGCTCGTCACCGCAATACCTCTGGCCACCCTCCTAATTGCCTCGCCAACCCAACCCAAGGACCTCATAGTGTCTGAATTGCACCGGGTATCCCCTTTCTGTTTCCAAATCGCCGGTTTTCGTTTATGATAAGGAAGATCCCAAGACCCGGGGGCCCCGGGGACTACACGATCGGGGAGGAGATCTTGCCCAAAAGAAAGACCCGTTTCGAAGCCAAAGAGATCAATGCCCTTCTGGAAATCAGTAAGGCCATTACCTCCGGCCTTTACCTGGAAGACGTCCTTCGGTTGATCGTTACCGTTACGGCTAACCTCATGGATTCAAAGATCTGCTCTTTATGGATCCTCGACGAGAAGACGAATAAGCTGAACCTCAAGGCAACCCAGAGCATCAGCGAGGAATATTTGAAGGAAAGAAGCCTCGCCATGGGGGAAGGGGTCGTCGGCCATGTGGCCCTTCATAACAGACCCATGGCAATTCCCGACGTCCTAAAAGATCCCCTGTACAAAGAGAAGGAACTGGCAAGGAAGGAAGGCCTCGTTTCCATGCTCAGCGTCCCCATGTGCGTAAAGAACCGGGTCATTGGAGTGATCAACTGCTACACCTCCTACCCCCATCCCTTCTCGAAGATGGAGGAGGAGATACTCGCCACCGTTGCAAACCAGGCTGCGATCTGCATCGAGAATTCAGGCCTCCTTGAGACCCTCGATATCGACGACATCCTCAGACTCGTCCTGGAGGGAGTGACAAAGAACATCGGGTTCGACCGCGCTCGTCTCTATCTCATCAACGAAAAGAGGGACGCCCTGGAATGTAAAATGGCCGTGGGGGTCGATGAAGAAAGGATCAAGGGAGTCGTTCTCCCCCTGGATCGTGAGAGCAGCGTTGTGGCCAGGGCGATCTTTGAAAAGATCCCCTTCATCATCCCGGATGCAACCCAGGATCCGAGGATCAATCCCGTCATGCGAGAGAGATTCAACCTCAAATCCCTCGTGGTCATCCCTCTCCTGGCCAAAGAGAAGGCCCTCGGCGCCATCGCGGCAGATCATATCGAACCCGGGAGAAACATCACCAGGGAAACCGTTGAATCCATGATGACCTTTGCTCAACAGGCCGGTCTTGCCATTCATAATGCTTTCATGTATCAGGAACTCAAGACATTCAGCCAGCAGATGGAGGAGAAGATTCAGAAAACGACTGCCGACCTTCGGAAGACCGAAGCCCAGCTCATGAGATCGGAGAAATTGGCGGCCCTGGGCCAGCTCGCTGCGGGGATTGCCCACGAGATCCGGAATCCACTCACGAGTATCAATATCCTCATCCATTCCGTCACCGAAAACCTTTCCTCGGAGACTTCTCATCGGGAGGACCTGAAGGTGATTGAGGAGGAGATTCATCGGATCAATGAAATCGTCGAGCAGTTCCTCCGATTTGCGAAACCCTCACCGCCTCTTCTAAAGAGGGGGGAAGTCTTACCGATGCTGGAGGAGACACTCCAACTTCTGAGACCCCAACTCGAGAGGCAGCGAATTGCCGTTCAGAAGGAGTTTCAACCCCTCATCCCGGTGGTCCTTGACCGGGAGCAGATCAAGCAAGTGATCCTCAATCTTCTGATCAATGCCATTCAGGCCATGCCCCATGGAGGTCGCCTTGTGCTCGGTGCCGAGGTCTCCCAGGATGACCAATGGATCCAGCTCTCCCTACGGGATTCAGGAGTTGGTATTCCCCCTGAAGATATGAAGAAGCTTTTTGATCCTTTCTTTTCTACCAAGGAAGGGGGAGTTGGCCTCGGCCTGTCGATTGCCCATCGGATCATTGATCAGCATCACGGAAAAATCGAAGTGGAGAGCCATCCTGGAGAGGGGACGCTCTTTAACCTCTGGCTCCCGATCCACCAGAAGGAGGGAGATGCAGACCATTCTGATCGTTGATGATGACAAGTCGATTCGTTACTCCTTGAAGCGGATGCTGGAAGGTCCCTACTCCATCATCACCGCGCAAAATGGCGAGCAGGCCCTGGAGCAAGTGAGGGAAGGCTCCCCCGACCTCATCATCATGGACATCAAGATGCCCGGCCGAACAGGGATCGATGTCCTTAAAGAGATCAAGGCGATCGATCCCAAATCCCTGGTCATCCTGATGACGGCCTATGGCACCACGGAAACGGCGATCGAGGCGATGAAGTATGGGGCTTTTGACTATATCATCAAGCCCTTCTCGATTCCGCGGATGAAAGAGCTGGTCGAAAAGGCCATCTCGTTAAGAAAGTTGATGAAGCAGGAAGTCACTTATGCAACCCCGGAAGCAGAGGGAGGAGAGGAGGAGCGAATTATCGGATCCTCTCCCAATATGCAGGAGATTTATAAGATCGTCGGACAGGTCAGCCAAAGCGACGTCACGGTCCTCCTCAGGGGGGAAAGCGGCACCGGAAAGGAGCTCCTTGCGCGGGCGATCTATCATCACAGCCACCGCTCCACCCGGCCTTTTCTACCCGTCAACTGTGCGGCGATCCCGGACACCCTTCTCGAGAGCGAGCTCTTCGGTCATGAAAAGGGGGCTTTTACCGGGGCGGTGTCCCGGCGCATCGGAAAATTGGAACAGTGCCAGGGAGGAACGGTCTTTCTCGATGAGATCGGAGATATGTCCCTTCCCACTCAGGCGAAACTGCTAAGGGTCCTTCAAGAAAGGACCTTCGAAAGATTGGGGGGCATGGAAACGATCAAGGTGGACATCCGGCTTATCGTGGCGACCAACAAAGACCTGGAAGAGGCAATCGCCGGTGGAAGATTCCGGGAAGACCTCTATTACCGGCTCAATGTCGTCTCCATCACCATTCCACCTCTTCGGGAAAGAAGGGAGGACATTCCTGATCTCGTTTCCTATTTCATGAAGCGCTTCAACCGGGAGTTGAAAAAGAGGATCGTTGGAATTACTCCCGGCGCCATGGATAAGATCGTCGGCTATGGGTGGCCCGGAAATGTTCGGCAACTGGAGAACGTCCTGAAGAGGACGATTGTTTTGTGCCAGGGAAACTGGATCCTTGAAGACCAGATCTTCCTCGAAAAAGGAGGGGAGAGAGGCGGCCCAGAAGAAGGTCTGGACAAGAAACCCTTCGAGGATCTTCTGGATATCCTATTTGAAGAGCTCTCAAACGCTTCTGTCATGTCCCATGATACGGATATGATCTCCGTAATCGAAAAGGGTCTCATCCTCCGGGCTCTCCAGAAGACCCGGGGAAATCAGATCCAGGCGGCCATGCTTCTCGGGATGAATCGAAACACGCTCCGCGGCAAGATGGAACGGTATCATATTAGAAAAGAAGTGATTGTAGAAGAAGACAGGGAAGGGTAAGTAACCAGATGACTAAAACCGAGCAGAGTATTTGAAAGCGTTTTTCAACATATCTTTGGGCGAGAGAATATTGGAGCGCTTATGATCGATAAAGCGGAAGAATGGATTCGACAGGCTGAATATGATATGGACACAGCGGAGCTTATGTTTAGCGGCGGCAGACATCTGTATGCTGTGTTTATGTGCCATTTATCAATAGAAAAGGCTCTCAAGGGCCTCTATTACAGGAGACTTGGACAAGTGCCTCCGAAAGTCCATAACCTCGTTTATCTGCTGAACAAGATCGGTACTAAACCGCCAGGTCCTATTGCAAGGTTCATGGTAAAATTGAACGAAGCGAGTGTCGCCACAAGATACCCTGAAAACCTGAATAAGTTGCAAAAGGACTATACCGAATCAGTCACAAAAGATATCATGGAAAGAAGCAAGGAGGTTTTGGCATGGATAAAGATGGAGCTTTAGGGATTATATCTCAATTTCAGAAGGCCCTTGAAACACGAGGTGTGAGAATCAATAGGCTCGTGCTCTATGGTTCATACGCCAGCGGGAAATCTGAGGAGGGCAGTGACATCGATCTTGTTGTAATATCCGATGACTTCGTCGATAAGGGTTATTGGGAGCGGATTGATATTATTTCCGATGCCATATACGAGGTCTTTGCCCCACTGGAAGTCGTTGGCATGACCACAGAGGAATGGGAGAAGGGAGATTCGTTTGTCGTGGATTATGCAAAGAAAGGGGAAATAGTCTATGCAGCCTGAATGACTGCACTATGCAGAGAAAATATCTCTTCTCGACCGCCAGGTCTCTGAATAGGGATTAACGGTTGAGGTTCAGCCATTTAATTTGCGCTTTCTATTTTGCTTCTTGTATAGGATTCCGAACTCAACACTCCGAACTTAATTCTGGGGGTAAGACATGCGAACATTGCGGATTGGGCTCTGTCAGATCAATACCACCGTAGGGGACATCGAGGGGAATACCAAAAAGATCATCGATTACATCGAAAAGGGGAAGAAAAAAGGGGTGGACCTCCTCGCCTTCCCGGAGATGGCGGTGACGGGCTACCCGCCCGAGGATCTCCTTCTCATGCCAAAGTTCATCGAAGCCAACCTGAAGGCGGTAGCGAGAATCGCCACGGCAACCTCTTCCATTTCGGCCATCGTCGGCTTTGTGGATAGAGATGGAGATATCTACAACGCGGCCGCCCTGCTCCACAACGGGAGGAGGGTGAACAGTTACCACAAGAGCTATCTTCCTAACTACGGAGTCTTCGATGAGGACCGGTATTTCCAGACCGGAAGGGAGAATTTTATCTTCACTTTAAAATCGACTCCCATCGGAATGAGCATTTGTGAGGACATCTGGTATCCCGGCGATCCGATTCGTACCCAGACCCTGCAGGGTGGAGCCGAGCTGATTGTCAACATTTCCTCCTCTCCTTATCATGCCGGGAAGGCCGCTCAAAGGGAGAAGATGATCTCGACGAGGGCGACGGATAATGCAGCCATTGTTGCCTTCTGCAACATGGTGGGAGGTCAGGATGAGCTGGTCTTCGACGGGGGAAGTCTGATTTTCGATCAAAGAGGAGAACTGATCGCCCGCGGGAACCAGTTCGAAGAGGATCTCGTTGTCGCAGATCTCGATATGGAGGCGGTCTTTCGGCTGAGGCTTCACGATCCTCGAGTCCGGCGGGAGAGAATCGCCGAGGAAGCGAAAGACCTGAAAAAAATCGACCTCCCGAGTCAAACTCCGCTCCGGAAGAAACCTTCGATTCGGATGCCCAAAATCGAGCCTCTGGACCGACTCCCCGAGATCTATTCTGCCTTGGTCCTCGGCACAGGAGACTATCTCCGAAAGAATGGTTTCAAAACCGTTTTGATTGGCCTGAGCGGAGGAATCGATTCCGCCCTGACTGCGACCATCGCTGTGGACGCCCTGGGAAAGGATCAGGTGGTGGGAGTGGCCATGCCCTCCGAATACTCCTCGAAAGGATCGATTGAGGATGCCCGTACCCTGGCGGAAAACCTCGGCATCCGATTCATCACCGTTCCGATCACGGATATCTTTCAGTCCTATCTGAAGACCCTCTCCTCCTCATTCAAAGGATTGAAACCCGGCGTGACGGAGGAGAACATCCAGGCCCGCATCCGGGGAAATATTCTGATGGCCCTTTCCAACAAATTCGGATGGCTCGTCCTGACGACGGGAAACAAGAGCGAGATGAGCGTGGGATATTGCACCCTTTATGGCGATATGGCGGGCGGGTTTGCCGTCGTGAAGGACGTCCCGAAGACCCTTGTCTACGAGCTGGCTTTTTTCAGGAATCAAAAGGCCGGGAAGGAGATCATCCCGGAAAACACTCTCAGGAAGGCCCCCTCTGCGGAGTTGAGGCCCAACCAGAAGGATGAGGACTCCCTGCCCCCGTACTCTACCCTCGATCCAATCCTTCGGGCCTATGTTGAAGAGGACAAGGGCGTGGAAGAAATTGCACGCATGGACTTCGACGATGGCCTGGTCAAAGAGGTCATCAAGATGGTCGACCAGAATGAATATAAACGGCGGCAGAGCCCTCCGGGCGTGAAGATCACCCATCGGGCCTTGGGAAAAGACCGAAGACTCCCCGTCACGAATAAGTATAGAAATTTCTGAAAAAAGGACTTCCGGCCCCGATGGTGTGACAACTTTTGTTCATTCATCCGGATCGAGATGAAATCGAAAATCGCAGAACGGGGCGCCCTCCATGAGAGTCTGCGTTCGGGTGAGCTTGCTCCTGGGATTGAACCCTTCAATCATAGCAAAGTCACGGCTGCAGGAGAAAAGATACCCGAGATCCGGAATGCCCAACTCTTCGTACATCTTGGCGTAGCGACAGCCGGTGGTGTTGACATAGAGCCTTCTCGAATCCTGGTCGATGATCTCCTGCTCCAGGGCCTTGCCATGACTCATGAGGTCCACAATTCTTGCGAAATGCTCCAGACTGTTTCCCCCTATCATCCGGACAAGTTGGACATCGCTCTCCCTGGCAATGGCCTGAATGACGCGTTCTGCAATCTCAAGGGTTTTCTCTTTTCCGAACTCCTTCGCGAAGGCCTTGATCAAAGGGCCCGCAATTCGGCCTCGATCTCCCGCCTTGTGAGAACGCCAATCTTACTGAGGTCTGCATCCATCATTCATTCCTCCCTTCTGCCAGGATTAAAGGTTTTTTCCTAACCCGTAAAGTTATTCAGGCGTTCCATCGCCTCCTCCAGCCGATCCACGGGATGGGTCAAAGCGATCCGCAAGTACCCTTCGCCGTATTTTCCATACATCGACCCGGGAATCATCCAGACATCGATTTCTTCCAGGACCTTGAAACAGAAATCGGATGAGGTGTATGCTTTGGGCACCGTCGACCAGACATAAAACGTCGCTCTGGGCATTTCCACCTCGAGACCGATCTCCCGAAGCCCTTTTACCACAACATCTCTCCGCTCCTGGAAGGTTTGGTTGCGCTGCCGCATAAAGGAGACCGGACCGTTCAGGGCCCTGGTTGCAGCGACCTGCAAAGGATAATACATACCTCGATCCGCGTGAGATTTGATCTTGGCCATCCCTCCAATGATCTCTTTGTTTCCAACGAGCATCCCCGTCCGCCATCCGCAACAGTTGTAAGATTTCGAAAGAGAGTGAAATTCCACCCCAACCTCCCTTGCTCCTTCGAACTGCATGAAACTCGGGGTGATATAATCATCGAAAGAGATCTCGGAATACGGGTTGTCATGAATGACCGCCACATCGTACTTCCTGGCCCAATCGATCAGCTTTCGATAGAATTCGTCCGTAGCAACAGCCGCTGTCGGATTATTCGGATAGTTGACCCAGATCAACTTTGCCTTCATCGCAACCTCGGGAGGAATGGCATCCAGGTCCGGAAGGAAGTGGTTCTCCTTGAGCAAGGGTACGGAGACCATCTGGCCGCCTGCCAGCTTCACTCCCGCCTCGTAGGATGGGTAAGAGGGGTCGGGAACGAGAGCAATGTCTCCCGGATCCAGAAGGCAAGTGTGGATGTGGAAAAGTCCCTCACTGGAACCGAGAAGAGGAATCACCTCCTTGTCGGAATCCAGTTCAATATCGAATCGCCTCCGATACCAGCCGGCGATGGCCTCTTTCAATGGCCGGTTCGAATAAAAACTTGGATAATGATGGTGATCGGGATCACAGACGGCGTCTCTCAGGGCCATCAGAAGATGATCAGGAGGGGTGACATCGGGATCCCCCAAACCGAGGTTGATGACGTCCCTTCCCTCCTCTTTCATTTTGGTCAGACGCATGTTCATCTCCGTGCCGAGATAACCTTTAAAAAGCTCCATTCGTCTTGCGAGATTCATTCGTCCATTCCTCCTCTGTTATAGAAGATGGTTACACAGATTCAAAGAACGATTACACCGATAATACATAGAGCCTGGTCGCAAAATGGACCTAAAATCGGATTTTCCCCGCCTGAGGCGGGATTCGTGGGTGACGCTTCTCCGGTTCGCACTTTCGAGTCTTGGTCATTTGAGATTATTTCGAGTTTCGTGCTTCGGATTTTAATGTCTAGATCGTTTCCTCCGGATACACGTTCGCGATACAGCATAGAAAGGTTGCCTTTTCCGTATCGCTCAGGTTCTTCATGCTGTGGGGCTCCATACTGGGAATAAAGACGAAATCGTTGGGCCCCATGACTCTTTCCTCCACCGGGGCATCGCTCTCCAAAGTATGGGAGACTACGGAGATTCGTCCGCTTAAGATGTACATGGTCTGGATATAGAAGTGATTATGGATCGGGATGTAGCCCCCGGGGCCGATGGTAAAGAACCGCAGTCCATACTCCGGTGAATCCGCGGGGCCCGCTTGAGATAGCCATCGAATCCAGACGTCTTTGACTTTGAGCGGCTTCCCTTTGTACGGATACGTTTCGATTTTGTTATCCTTTTCGTCGTTTGCATTTTTTACGATCATGGTTTTCCTCCTTCACAGTGGTTTAATATTTCGTCGTCTACAGCAGTTGATTCTTAATGAGATCAATAAAGTGCCGGACATGATTTTCCAGCAGACGTCCCGTTTTCTCGGAATCCCTTTTCTTGAGCGAGAGATAGATTTCCTTCAGCTCAGCAATCACTTCCGGAACAGGAATGCTCTCGCTTAACGCGGAATTCCAGAGACGGGCACAGCGACTCTGAAGGTTTTCCAGGATCTCCTGCAGGATTGGATTCTGCGTCGACTGATAAATGATCTCATGGAAACTGGTGTCTATTTCGATGAGATTACGGCTCGCATTTTCTTTGAGGAGGACATCCGCTTTTTCGATGAGGGTATTGAGCTCTTTCAGTTTGTCTGCGGTGATGCGCTTCGCCGCCACCTCCCCCGCCAACCCCTCCAGTTTGATTTTGACCTCAAAAGCGCACCGGATCTCATTGATCTCAACTTGCGAGACATAGGTACCGTAGCGAGGGATCACGGTTACCAGTTTCATCTCCTCCAGCCTTCGGATCGCTTCTCGCAGCGGGGTACGGCTAACCTTAAAGGTTTTACAGAGGTCCTTCTCTGAAAGGTTCATCCCGGGAGGGTACTCCATGAAGACAATCTTATCCCTGACCATCTTGAAAATCTTGTTACTCAGTGAATCCTTCTGTAGATTCATCATAATCTTGTCTGTCACCTCCTTCTCAATTACCCGGTGTCCTTGATGAAGCCGTCTCTTGAGACTAAAACCGGAAGCCAAGATTTGTATTCTTGATATATTTTATAGAAATATTACAAAGATGATTTTCTGGCCTATATATAATATCCATTTAAAAATGTCAACAAAAAAATGGCGCCGCGGGTAACCCCTTACCGATTCGATCGAGTAGAGGCTTCAGCCGGAGGCTGTAGGGGTGGGTTTCAAACCCGCCCCTACGTCCCCCACGGGTAAGCGAGGGGAACCCGCTGTGAAATGATTTTGCCTGGAATGGGATGGGAAAATCTGATGGAGAGGGAGTTTTTGTGTCCAGGGCAGGAGAGATTTCCACCGCCTGAATATCCACCCTCCTGGTGGAAATCCCCTTGATCTGGGACGAAACAACGCCGCTCGGCCCTTATGCCCGGGTGAGGTGATGGTACTTGATCCGGTGGGGCTGGTCGGCGGCAGCTCCGAGGCGGGCCTTTCGATCTGCCTCATACTCGGAATAGTTCCCGTCGAACCAGATGACCCGGCTGTCGCCCTCAAAGGCAAGGATGTGGGTTGCAATGCGGTCGAGGAACCACCGGTCGTGGCTGATCACCACCGCACAGCCTGCGAAATTCTCGAGAGCCTCCTCAAGGGCGCGAAGTGTGTTTACATCCAGGTCGTTCGTGGGCTCGTCGAGAAGAAGGACGTTGGCCCCTTCTTTCAGCATCCGGGCAAGGTGGACACGGTTTCGTTCCCCACCAGACAACATACCCACCTTCTTCTGCTGGTCCGTTCCCGAGAAATTAAATCGGGCTACATAGGCACGGGAATTGACCTGCCGGGTTCCAAGCTGGATCATGTCTTCACCCTCGGAGATGACCTCCCATATTGTTTTGTCAGGGGCAAGAACGTCCCTGCTCTGGTCCACATACGCGAGCTTGACCGTCTCGCCAATCCTTATGGCTCCGAAGTCAGGCCTTTCCTGGCCTGTGATCATCCGAAATAGAGTGGTCTTCCCGGCACCGTTCGGACCGATGATTCCGATGATGCCTCCTGGCGGAAGGGAGAAAGACATGTCGTCGAGTAAGACCTGATCACCGTATCCTTTGTTCACATGGTTGGCCTCAATCACCACGTCTCCGAGCCTGGGACCAGGAGGTAGATAGATCTCAAGGTCCTTGGCCCGCTTCTCGCTCTCCTGCGTCAAAAGTACTTCATAAGAAGTAATGCGGGCTTTTGACTTCGCGTGCCGGCCCTTCGGCGACATCCTGATCCATTCCAGTTCACGCTCGAGCGTCTTCTGCCGCTCGCTCTCCGCCTTCTCTTCCACCCTGAGGCGGTTCTGCTTCTGTTCGAGCCATGAGGAGTAGTTTCCCTTCCAGGGGATCCCTTCTCCCCGATCGAGTTCCAGGATCCAACCAGCCACGTTATCAAGGAAATAGCGATCGTGGGTCACCGCGATGACGGTTCCCGCATACCGCTTCAGGTGTAGCTCAAGCCAGCCCACCGTCTCCGCATCGAGATGGTTCGTCGGCTCGTCAAGAAGGAGGATATCCGGGTTCTGGAGCAGCAGCCGGCACAGAGCCACCCGCCTCCTCTCTCCACCGGAGAGGACTTTGACCGGTGTATCGCCGGAAGGACAGCGCAGGGCGTCCATCGCCATCTCCAGTCGCGAATCGAGGTCCCATGCACTAAGGGCATCGAGTTTCTCCTGCACCTCTCCCTGGCGTTCGATCAATTTGTTCATCTCCTCATCGGACATGGGTTGGGAGAACCGTTCATTGATCCGGTTATATTCGGCAACAAGATCGACCGTTTCCTTGACCCCTTGTTCCACAATCTCTTTCACGGTCTTTGTGTCATCCAGATGGGGCTCCTGTTCGAGGAACCCGACCGTGTGTCCGGGAGTAAGGATCGTCTGGCCGTTAAATTCTTTGTCCACGCCTGCCAAAATTCGCAAGAGAGAACTTTTCCCTGATCCATTAAGCCCGATAACGCCGATTTTCGCCCCGTAAAAATAGGACAGGGCAATGTCTTTCAGGACGGGCTTCTTATCATAATACTTGCTCACCCTGATCATGGAATAGATCACTTTTTGTGTCTCATTGCTCATCTGACCAAAGAACCTCCTGTCTCAGTATCATGAATCCAAAGACATCGAAAACTAATTCACAGATATTGGGAATTTTACCAAATGGAGTCCTCTTCCCAAAAGGGAGGGAGGGCCACTATATGAGAAACAAGGGGGCTGTTCAGCAACTCTCGGCAAAATCAAAAACTGGAACTTCAATGAACTTTTTAGGCTTAAACTCATCTTTTGCAAACCGCAGTAATTCATCGGTAACCTTCGGAGAATAAGTCTTTTCACCGCATTTTTCACAAACTTCAGCAGGTACGTGTTCCACAAGGAGATGTCTATCTCCATCTTCATAGCCGAAGGTTACCAATTCCTTTTTTACCGTGCCTCCACAAAAGACACATTTCATGATAATTTACCTCCTGACCCGACAATCAACCCATTCTGATTCATCCGGGTCATACGCCGTAATAATGATAACCGAAGGCGGCAATGAGAGTTGAACATGGAGATCCCTTCCATCCCGTGTTCTTCCATAGATGAGACAACTTGGAGAATACTTATCGTCAGGGTATTCTTCGATCATTTCGCCCGCCATGACGGCATCTTCGATTTCAGAACGATCAATAGACCTTCTGATCATTCTCTTTACCGCATGGTCAGAAAAACGGTATTCTCCATATCTTATTTTATCTTTAATTCCTTCTATTGTCATTAGCTTGTCTCCGTGCCTAACTTTGGAGACGGAATTGACTGACTTGCCTTACATGACATCCTACACGCTTCGTCCATCTCAAGCTTTCATTTCGGCGTTCTCCTTTTCATCCATGCCCTCGCGAGACGCGCTTCATCGTAGCTGATCGCGTTGTTCGATTCAACCACCACCGGTTTTAATGCGTCGGTCCGGAGTCTCGTAAAGAGCGCTTCGATCTCTTTCCGGCGCTCCGGAGCGATAAAGCGGTCGATGTCGAGCGCCCTCCTGGCGGCCAGGAGCCGCTCGATGTGGCCGACAATCGTCCCTGGGGTCAGTCCACGATGAGAAGCGGCTTCCCGCAAAGTCAAGCCCTGGTTCAAAAGCCGGTAGGTCTCTTCAACGGTCCCCGATCCGCCGACTGGCAAGGAGCATTCATGACGAAAAGCCTGCTCCCGGTCTTCCGGCCGCTTCAAGTACCTTTCCGGCGCGTCCGGGTTGTCGCGGACGTAGCTGGTGATCTCCTGGATGAAGGCGGACCCGTACTGAGAAAGCTTCACCTCCCCGACGCCGGTAACCATGAGAAGCCCGCGCTCGGTGACTGGGAAAACCGATGCCATTTCACGAAGGGTCTGGTCCGAAAAGATCACGAACGGCGGAACGCCTTTTTCCTCGGCCAATGAGCGCCTCAGCCATCGCAGCCGTTCAAAGAGCGCTTCATCGTATCCGGCCTCGGGAGGAATCTCCTGACGGGCGGATTCAGAGCGGACCTGGACCCTCTGCACGGTACGCCTCCCTGAAACCACCTGGCGGCCCTCAGCAGTGACGTTAAGGAGTGGATACTGCCCATCCGTTTGCAGAAGCAGGCCTTGATGGAGAAGGCTGTCAACGATCTTTCGCCACTGCGGCTTCGATGTTGTCCCTCCTGCTCCGTATGTCTTGATCTGGTCGTGGCCGAAGCTGCGAATCTGCCTCGTATTGGCGCCCCGGACGACATCGATGATGTGTCCCGCGCCGAATCGCTCGCCGGTTCGCAGGATTGCCGAAAGGATCATTTGGGCTTCCCGGGTCACGTCGATGGTATCGGTCCCCTGAGCGCAGATGTCGCAATTGCCGCAGGTTTCACACGGGAGGGTTTCTCCAAAATGAGCAAGGAGGCTCTTTCGCCGACATGAATCGATTTCCGCATAGGCGACCATTTCATTCAGGGCCCGAAGATGCTGACGACGTATTTCGGGATCTTCGATCTGATCGAGGAAGTAGCGGACTTTAGGAATATCGCCCCGGCTGAAGAGAAGCAGACAGTGGGCCGGCTCGCCATCACGTCCAGCCCGGCCGGTCTCTTGATGATAATTCTCCAGGGATCGCGGCAGGTCGCCGTGAAGGACGTACCGAATATTTGGTTTGTCGATGCCCATGCCGAAAGCGATGGTTGCGACCATCACATCCGCCTCGTCTCGGCGGAAGGCCTCCTGGTTGCGCGTTCGTGTCGCGTCATCAAGCCCTGCATGATACGGCAGCGCCTTGATCCCCTGTTCAAGGAGCAGGGCGGCCGTGGATTCGACGCTCGCGCGGGTGGCCCGATAGGCGATTCCCGCCTTGCCGGGGTAGCTCCGGATGAACTCCACTATCTGCCTCTCCACATTCTCCTTGGTCTTGATCTCGTAAAAGAGATTGGGACGGTTGAAGGATCCGCGGTGGAAGAGGGGATTTCGCAGGCCCAGCCGGCCGACGATGTCCCTCTGCATGGCCTCGGTGGCCGAAGCGGTGAAGGCCGCCACGGGAATGGCCGGAAGTTTCGCCGTAATTTCAGAAAGGAGCAAGTAATCGGGCCGGAAATCGTGACCCCATTCGCAGATGCAGTGCGCTTCGTCGATTGCCGCCAGGCACAGGGGCGAACGCCTGAGGCTGCTCATGAATTGCTCGAGGGCGAAGCGTTCGGGAGAAACATAGATGAGATCCAGCTTGCCTTCGGTTAAAGCGCGCAGCACCGCAACGCGCTCCGGCTCGCTCTGGGAACTGTTGAGATAGGCCGCGCGGATGCCATTGTCTCTGGCCGCATCGACCTGGTCCTTCATGAGCGCGATCAGCGGGCTGATCACCATGCAGGTCCCCGGAAGCAAACAAGCAGGAAGCTGATAACAGAACGATTTGCCGCCGCCCGTAGGCATGACCGCAAAGACGTCCCTTCCAGCGAGAATCGCGCGGACGATTTCTTCCTGTCCCGGCCGGAAGGAGCGGAACCCGAAAACGCTCTCCATGGCCTTCTTCACCCCCTCGGCATCAATGACCGAGGGCTCGAAATCAATGGGCCTGCTTGAACTCACGCCATCCCCTGATTCGTATCGCGCACGATCGGCGGTTTCGAGCGGGATATAGGCGGCAATCAGCTTCCAGCAGGGGCCCTCCTCACCGCTCCATCCTTCGGGACGGTAAGGCATGCTAAGGCTCATTGTCAGGAGCGCACGGGGAGAAGGGCGATAGCCGCATTCGAGCTTTTCCACGAGAACCGGATCGGTGATCATGGACACCAGCCGGCCGCCGCTTCCGGCAGCGAAGGCACCGCGCCATTTGCGACCACCGTTCGGGCTGAAGCCGGCGCTGAATGCGGTAAAGTCGGAAACCTCGACCAGTTGCAAGGTACGCCGCTCCTCGAAGGGCAAGGTCCGCAGATATTGGAGCGTCACAAAATTCTCGTCATTATGAAGCACGGTCGGATCGGAGGAGCGAAAAGAGAAGATCTCATCGACCGCCGCGGTTCCTGCAAGGCGCCAAGGACCGCTCAGGATCGAGCGATTTTCGGATTCGAAATCGAAATTTGGACCCTCCTCCGCAAGCGGCAGTTCGATCACATCGCCCAGGGCAGGCTCTTTCCCATCAATAAGCCGCTCCTTCCTTTCTACCCGTCCGTCATCGAGATCGGATACGGGCCGTACCCAGGCCCTGGAGGAGGTCTCGATTCCGGCGATACAGCGGCCGCCGTGTTTTCGCGAGTTGGCCAGGCAGATGATCCGCGTTAAAGGTGGCATAGGCTCATCATGGGAAATGCTTCTTGAAGATGTTCGGCCACGAGCCGGCGGTGACATTGGGTCGGCAGCGCTTCGGAACAGAACAGGCAGGCATGATCGATCTCTGCGGCCCTGACCTGCCGCTCGATGCCGCGCTCCTTCATCAACGCGCGAAAACGGCGCTCATATTCCGGCCAATCCATCCGTTTCTTCCTGTAACTCTCCAGAATTGCCGGCGTGGGAGCCCATTCGGGCCGATGCTCATAGTCGATGCCGGCGATTTCTTTCAGAAAATAGGCTAAATCCGTTGACTTGGTGAACCCGGCGAGCTGGGAACGGTTTTTCAGGCGAATATCGATGAGTCGTCTGACTTTCGCATCCTTGAGGGCCGTAAAGAAGGCTTCAGCGGACTTATGGGTAAAACCGATCGTAAAGAGCTTCATGAATCCTCTCCAGGCGACGAAGGCTCTCCATTTTCGCCGGATTTTTCCATGTAAGCAATTCGCTTTCCCTGAAGATCATAGGCGCGATCGATCAACTCTTGCTCTGATGCGAAGAGATCCGATTCCGGAATCCTGAGTTCCCGCATCAGGCGCCGTTCGGCCTGATCATTCTGCTCCAGTCTGCCGTCCTCCAGAATATGTTGGATCATCAAATCCGCGCGTAGACTGCGGCACGCCAGGATCATGCGATGGCAGCGGATCGGATCTTTTTCGGCGCATAACAGGGCGATACGATGAGAGGAAGCCCCTTTCCGTAAGCGATCCAGGCCCTGTTTGAACAGGCCTGTTTGAGCCAGAAGATGGAATTGAACCTGGCCGTCGAGATAAGAGGAAGAGTCTCCCCCCCGCGCTCCGAGCTCTTTGCCAAGAAAGACATAAGCGATCCCATGGTCCTTCAGGAATGCCTGCAGCGGTTCACGATTGAACTGGGGTGTATGGCGGCTGTAGGGCGATGAGCGCACGTCGGCAATCGCATTGATCCGGTGCATCCGGAGCAATTCCAGGAATCCTTCGATCGAATGGGTTGAATGGCCGATGGTGAACAGCTCATCCATGGGTTGTCATCCTCACAATCTCTCCCAAACAGCATGATCTTGCGGCCTCTGTTTTTCTCAAATCCAAGGATGGTTGCCGTGAACTTAATCTGCAGACAATACCTTTCGTTGAACCTCCTCGATCAGCACGGGCAGGTTGGGACGTGTAAAGCCCAACCCAGGCGCGGGCAAACGATGATGCTTGATGTCCGGTGGAACATGTTTGTGATGAGGTAGCGTGCTCACGAGGGCGGCGTCATTTGGATGGGGAAAAGAGTCGTACCAATACACTTTGTTCTTGTCCGGATAATCCGCGCCGCAATACTCGCTTGCCGCGGGAAAGTCCGGAGAATCAGCTGAAATGTTGGAACGCGAGACCTCGTAGCCGTAACCTTCAATAACGTGGAGATCAAAGTTGAGATACTCTTGCACACAAAGGACAATATTCTGGTCGAATATCATCATCCCTTCAACTCGCCCAAAGAGCCTGCCCGACGCAATATAGGTCAGCGTAGAACGTATCACACTCGGATAGGGCTCGGGTAACGTATAGATGAATGCTTGATAGGCATCTGGTCTGAAAAGAGGTTCAGGCATGACTGGGTTCCAGATTTGCCTTGATCTGTAGGGCCACTGGCTGACGTGTGATCAATTGCTGATATTTTTCATTTAGACTTGCCCAGGTCTTGTGCAGCGCCAACCATTCGATAAATTCCATCCGATACTCGTTAAGACCGTCGAATTCTTCCAAATCGCCTCGCTCCATCGCCGTGTAAAAATCCGCCGATTTCACGCCAAATTTAAGCTCAAAGTGACTCAGTTCGGTTTCTAGTTCTCGCATATCTTGCAAGAGTTCATTCAACGACGTCATGGCTCACCCCTCGTGTCACAAAATCATCATTTATTTTGTTATTATAGCCTGTACCATGATGAGAGGCAATCATTAAAGGTACACCGGCCCTGCGAAACAAAGTACCTAAATGCCGCCAACAGGGGAACACAGGTGCAAATAGAATTTATCCCTCATACGGCTGCTTCGCCACCTTCTCTTCTTACTCCCTGTCAAGGATTATTTGTCTTTGCACCAACGCTGGCAGCCCGGTGAGGAGAAGCCCGATGATTATTGAGCTCTAAGACAGACTCTGTAAAGAACAGTTTCTGCCCTTCCTCGCAAGGGATTCTAAAAATGCGATCGCATTTTTAGAATCCCTTGAGACCCCAGTGGTGTTGGGAAACCGAGGTGACCTTTGACACGAAAAAGTCTCTCGAAAAGAGGGATGGGGGTAGGCAACCGCCGTTGAGTATTCCCTTTTGACACCCTTTTAGTCGACACAACGCCCCCACTGGGCTCACACAAATGTGTTGATACCGAATTACTGTTGCCTGACCCCAAGGATGACTCTTAGACCGTTATTGAGCGAGCTCGTAAGAAATTAGTTCCATGTTCCCAACTGTAAGACTTTTGAATTCAACAAGTTTGACAATGGCTTTCACTTCTGGCGAGTACCAGTAAGTTGCACTGGCTAACTCTTTGCCTGTACGCGTGTCGCTATGTCCATATTCAATCTTAAACGCTCTGAATGTTCCTCCAACAACTTTCACATCTTCATGTGAAGACACAGAATATGCCTCCGATACGTTCCATCGGCCCCCCCTCTTATCGGTAAAACTTGAATTATTTCTCCATTTTTTGCCGACGTACAGGGGAAAATCTAAGACTTTACTCCGACTTCCAGTGAATTTCGTCCTTCTGTTGTTCTTGTCTATTCCAAAGAGATGATTCATCGTGTTTTTGTCGAGCCCACGAATTTCCTTTCCGTAACGTACCACATAGATGTCATTTTCTATTCCAATTACCTCCTGGTTCCACTTAGTACCACTACTGTCTCCATCCATAGGTCCATTGGTCGCCTATGCTCAACGTCGGCGCTTCACATCTTTCCTGAGCCCAAACAACAGAAATCCACAGAACCAACACCCCGGCCAGCAACATAAATCCTATCTTTTTCATTTTTCCTCCTCTTCAAAGAAGTAATTCCGATCAGGGATGGTCAACTCTTGCGATACAGCCACAGCCCGACATTTCAAAGCGCCGAATCATTTCTTTGTGCCTCCATCACCTCCCTTTCGAGATTATTCTGGCTCATACTCTCTCCCTCCCAACCTCCCTTTGCCACCTGCTGCGCTCGCCTCACTGTCGCTCCGTCGCAGCGGGCCGACCCTACGAAAAAACTTCCCCGAAGTCCCGACAAGGCGTCACGGGAAGAATAGAATGCAGGTTTGACCCCGCGTTTCGCGGGACTGGCCATACCAGGTTCTTCAGCCAAAAGAGAATCCAAGATAAGATTTGCAAAAAGGAGGAAAAGAAAAATCGGGAAGCTGATAGGTTGGGAAAGAAATGAATGAATGAATGAATGAATGAATGAATAGGGCTGGTGCTTGCGATCGGCAAGGCTGGTTCTTCTGGTGGCCCAAAAACAAGAACCCTCCCTGCATTTCTCAAAAACCAAGCTGGCTGAATCTCTTTCCATCACCGGTCCCCCCCCCCCCGGAAAACCGATTAAAACCAAGGGTCAAAAAGGGACGGCCCTTAAATACATTAGCTCGTAATAAGCTACTGCCAAAAGAGTCTTTGTCAAGACAAAATTTTCACAAAATATATCCCTACATTCTCCCGTGGGGGGCGACTTTAATCGCCATCTTTGGCCTGTCCTGAGCCGCGAGCCCGTTCACTCTTCGACAGGCTCAGGGCGAACGGTTTCTTCCGAATGTCCTGAGCGAAGTCGAAGGAAGGGACCGGCTGAAGCTTCTACTCCCACGTATAAGTGTGGCATTACTAAAAAATGGCAAGGGACCCTTGACACCCATCTTAGAACGGTATATTCTTAGGTGTAAATGGAGTCCTTCGAGATCATTGACGTTATTACTGATATCGAAACCATTGCCGTTGAAAATACCATACGAGAAATTGGGCGTTTGCGAAAACAGTACGGTCAAGGCCGTTGGCGTAAACTCAAAGGAATCGCAACCGTTCGCCTTTCCAACGGTCGCATACGAAGGGCCGAATTGCACTGGTACGAAGCACACGGAATCGGTAGAAAAGAATTCAAGCGGAAGCACTACTTAGATTAGGCTAATAAGGAAACGTAGATGGATTCCACCCGGTTTGCTATTTGTATTGATAATTCTGAGTACCCGGCATCATTAGAGACGCACAAGATCTACCGCGTCATTCCGGACGAGGATGCGGAAGGCGACGGAGATCTACGCATTATAGATGAAAGCGGAGAGGATTATCTTTTTCCAGCCGATTATTTTATTTTGGTTAATCTGCCGCATGATATCGTGGTAACCTTAGAAAAGTCATTTTCCCAAAATGTTCATAACATCCCCTGACCCCTCGCTCCTGATTCCAGTCTGACCTTCTTTTACCCGATCCCCTTACCATTCATGCCTTGCGTCTAATGGAAATAAGAAAGTTTCGCGATTACACATGTGCACAAGCGTAATTCTCCATTGAAAACCATGCACTGGCAAAACCTTAAAGATTGCAGAAACTTCTTCATCTGTAAGGTACGTTGTCCTGCCTTCGCCGAGGCTTCGGTAGGCAACCGAATGCACCGTCGGAGCGGTGTGATCGGGGATCACACCCTGCTTCGCAATTACGTTTCCATTTTTCTTCTTATCGGAATTGGTTATAATACGTTCCGTCTCAGAGGAACATGGTGGACACGCTCCGCTCCCGCTGCGCTAGCGCGACCCGCCGCGCCGAAGCGCGAGCGAGGCGGGCAGCGCGGCGAGTTGTCCGCCCTACCGAGTCGAAAGGAGAACAAATGGAGCATAGAGACTGGATAATGGAGGAGCTAAAGAGATTAGGCAGATCTCTCGGTTTCATTTACGCTCCGTTCGAGGAAATAGAAAACCGCCTGTCTCGAATCAGAACGGCCATGAAGAAAGCTGAGACAGAAGCCCTCCTCATCGTTGAGAAAATGGATCTTTACTATCTTTCCGGAATGACCCAGGATGGCCTTCTCTTTGTGCCTCTGGATGGGAAACCCCTGCTTATCATCAAGCGGGAACTGGAAAGGGCAAAGGTGGAATCGCCATTGGACAATGTCGTGCCCCTAACTTCTGTCCGCGAGATCCCAGACCTGATAAAAAAACACTGGGCTGAACTCCCACAAACACTTGGCATGGAACTCGACCTGCTTCCCGTAAAGGATTACTTCAGGTATCAGGAGCTATTTCCTGCAGCGAAAATCGTCGATGCCTCACCCATCCTGAGAGAGGTGCGCAAGATAAAATCTCCTTTTGAGATCGATCTGATGAAGAAGGCAGGTGAGATCGGAAGAAAAGTCTACCAGGAAGGGAAAAGGATTCTTAGAGAAGGCATGACAGAGATCGAATTCGGCGGGCTTCTCGTCGCAGCGGCCAAAGAGAACGGCGATGAAGGTCTGCTCCGGGTGAGGTCCCTGAACTACGAGGCGTACTCCTGGCACGTGCTTAGCGGAATCACAGGCGGCATTGTGAGCCAGTCGGATTCTCCCATGGGAGGACTAGGCCTCTCACCGGCCTTCCCTGTCGGAGCAAGTAGGAAAGTGATGAAGGCCAACGAGCCGATCCTTGTGGATTTCGGAACGTGTTATCACGGATACCAGGTGGACGAGACCCGAATGTTCTCAATTGGAAAGATGAAGCAGAAGTTCATGGATGCTTATCAGGCCTGCAAGGAAATCCACGACGCTGTCCTCGACGAAACCCGTCCGGGAGCAGACTGTGAAACTCTCTTTAAGATGACCATCCCCTTAGCCGAGAAACTCGGATACAAGGATAGCTACCTTGGGCCCCCGGGACTTCAAACCCGCTTCATTGCCCATGGCATTGGCCTGGAACTGAACGAACTGCCCTTCCTTGCACAGGGACAGCGCTACCCTCTGGAAGAAAGAATGACTTTTTCCATGGAACCCAAGATCGTCTTCCCGGGAGAGGGTTCGGTGGGGATCGAAAACACGGTCCTCGTCACCCGCAATGGCTGCGAAATCCTCACGCCAGTGGAGCAGGAGATATTTGAAATTTGAAGGGTATGAAGTCGCGAGGTCGTGTAGTCGCTTTGTCGCATAGTCATTGGATCCGAAATGGTTTGAGGTCGATCATCCGACTACGAGACCAAACGACTACCTGACCACGCGACTCCTCTCGGATTTTTGTTGACAAAAAACTCTTTTCAATCTATTGTGTGATAAATTTCACTTAAAGGAGGGGAGCCCTATGAACTTTTCACGTTTCTGCTGGCTTAATGCGAGTAAGTTTCCAAACAGAGAATTCATCATCGAAAGCTACCCATCGAAAGGATTGCGCAGGGCAATCACCTGGAAGGAGCTAAACGAGCAAACCAACAAGCTCGCCAACTTCATGATGAAGGACTGCGGCGTAAAGAAGGGGGACATTGTCGTCCATCTGATGATGAACAGCATCGAGTGGTACGTCGCCTACATGGCCGTGTTGAAAACCGGGGCAACGGTGACCCCCCTCAATTTTCGCTTTGCGAGCGCGGACATCAAATACGCTGCCGACGTCACGAAGTGTAAAGTTTTTATCCTCGGAGACGGATTCCTCCCGAGAGTTGAGCCCATCATGAGCGAGCTGGGCTACGTCAAACGGTACATCTGCCAGGGCGAGAACGTCCCATCTACGATGAAATCTTACAAAGAGATCATGGATACGGGAGATGCGACCAACGTCCTCGTTGAGACCGCTGATGACGACATGGCAGAGTTGATGTTCACTTCCGGGACCACTGGAGCACCCAAGCCTGTGTGCCACACACATAATACGCTCTTCTACATTGGAATCGGGAATGCCCTGACCTACAATGAAGGCTATAACAGCGTCTATCTTGCTCCCCATCCCTTCTATCACAGCGGAACTTTGTTCCTCTCCTTTCCTTCCTATATCGCTGCAGGGAAGATTCTCATGCCCATGGAGATTCAGCCAAAGTACTATCTCCGCACGCTTGCTGATGAGAAATGCACCGGAGGATGGAACACGGTCCCGGTCTGGTCCGACGTTATCAACGCGATTAAATCGGGAGAAATCAATCTGAAGGACTATGACCTTTCCGCCCTGAAACATATCGAAATTGGGGCCCAGCCCGTCCCTTACGTCCTTCTTGAGAATTCAAAGAAGGTCTTCCCAAACCTGCCGGTCGCAAATATCTATGGGATTACAGAAGGAGGAGGAGGAGGGCTAACGAATTGTTATGATGAAGACATCATGAAAAAGGCCGGCTCCATCGGGAAAGCAACCGTTTTCATGGAGGCCAAGGTAGTGGATGATAAAGGGAAGGAATGCCCTCCTCGCGTGGTCGGGGAGCTCCTGATCAAGGGACCGCGCCTCATGAAGGAATATGCCTTTAATCCCGAAATGACTGCCCGGACCATCGAGGATGGATGGCTTCATACGGGCGATCTCTCATACATGGACGAGGATGGCCATTTCTTCTTCGTTGACAGGGCAAAGGACCTCATCATCCGGGGAGGAGAAAATATATTCCCTGTTGAGATAGAAGGCTTCCTCCTGAAGCATCCCAAGATTCAGGATATCGCGGTCCTCGGTTATCCCCACCCTCGATTCGTGGAGATTGTTCTGGCAGTCATCCAGGCACGACCAGGCCAGACCCTCACCGACGAAGAGGTCCTCAATTTCTGCAAGGAGAAGGGCCTTGCCAAATTCAAGTGGCCGGAAAAATTTATCTACGCCAATATCCCTCGTAACCCGGCCGGCAAAGTCGAGAAACCCAAGCTCCGAGACATGTATGTGAAACCTGCCAAGGAGGCCATGGAGAAGGAATTCAGGAAGGCGTAAGGCGCTTAGCGCAATGATATCGAAAAAACATTGTCGATCTTTTATGGTCCGACGTACGGCAGGCGTCCTCGCCGCCAGATCGGTCGGCGAGGACGCCGACCCTACGAAATAACTATCGAGTAAGAACTCTTCCATAAAGTGAAACGCCCGCTTCTGAACAGCGGGCGTTTCGCTTTTCAGGGACAGAGATCGGCGGACCGCCGTCTAAGACTTCAGTCAGGTGGTTCCTTGAGGTTCGCAGACTGCCTGAAAAGGCCCCGCCGGCACACCCACCTTCCCCACTGAAACGGATACGTCTTTTCCTTCGACGTACCTCTCTCTCAATTTGAATCGGAGGATCACGTCTTCCAGAGGTTTCAATCTGTCTCCCTCGATCCGCGGAAGAGGTGGCCGGGGATCTCCCGAGGGAAGGCCCATGAGCTTTACCATGGCCTTGATGGCTACGGGATTCGTTGCCGAGTAAGCCGCCTCCATCAGAGGAAGATATTTAAAATAGAGATCCCTGCCCTTCACCACGTCCTCCCATGTTCGCCAGGGCCTCGACAATTCGGCCATCTCCCTCGGGGCTGCATTTCCAGTCACGTTGGCCGTGCCATGGCCTCCCATCCCGAGCGTCGGAATGGTGAGCGCGTAATTGGGTGCATCGCAGCAGAGAAGCCGAAGGCGGCCTCTGCTTCCCCCCATCACTGAGGCAAGCTGGGCCACGCTGGGAACAGCCTCTTTATCCGCCACCAGATTGGGACATTCATCGAGTAGCTTGAGAATTGTAGGCGGATCCATGTTCACGATGACTCGTGCCGGGTTATTATAGACAGCTACGGCAATTTCCACGGACTGACAAACACTCTTCAAATATTCATAGACGGCCGACTGCGGCGGAGCGATGTAGGGAGGAACGACCACCATGATGCCGTCTCCTCCTCTATCCTGGACAAGCTGAGCCAGGTCAATGGTCGCAGCCGTAGAGCCACAGGTCACGCCGAAAAAGGCCGGAACCTTCCCTTTGCAGTATGGAACCATCTCGTGGATGATCGTCTTTCGCTCTTCGTTAGTCAAAGAGGTCGGCTCCCCGGTAGATCCCATCAACAAGAGCCCGCTCGTTCCATTGGCAGACTGGAAATCGATCAGACGTTTGAATCCATCGAGGTCAAGCCTCCCTTTTTCATCAAAGGGTGTGATCAACGCTACCCACGAACCCTCGGGATAAATAAAATCTTTCTTCATTGCCAGCCTCCTCAAAGCATAGAGTCCTCTGCTTTCCGCATTAGGACACAGGAAGGCATAGCCCACCTTTCTTGCTGCCTTCAGAGACGAAGTTTTTGCCTTTGGCGGACTCCCGCTTCCTGCTCCTTCCTCTCCTGCGGTAAATCAAGCTTCCTCACTTCTTCACAGGACGGACTACAAGCTCGCAGTACGGGTCCCCGTCCAGGAGGTTCTTCACATGGACATACTCGTATTCCGAGTTGAAAGCATGCATCTTTGCCTGATCCACAAAGCAATAAGGGCGCGCCTTTCTGCCCTCTCCCAGATCAAGCCACTCCTTGGCAAGCGGGCAGTGATAGACCCTCGCCCGTTCTTCACCGTCGACGACCACCATCTCCGTCTTCCATGCAAGCATCGGAAGGTCGCTTTCGAAATGTTCCGGGGTTGGAGGAAGCCCTCTTTCGTCCGCTTTGCGCCTCGCATCCTTTCCAATGTGGGCGCCGTAGACGTCGATTGCCCTCCGGATCAGTTGGCTCCCCTTCTCCTCACCAAACTCATCAATCAGAGTTTTCGCAAAATAATGGTAGAGAAGGGCTGCTCTGCGCAAAGCAAGCTCGATCTGCCTCACGGCCTCTTTTTTCGGAATGATCTCCTCTTTCGCTTCCATAGCATGGCTCCCAAACTCTTATGCACCATCGAGGGTGTGCTTCTCCTTGACAGTAAACCACCCTTCCGGATTCAGAAAGTATTCCAGCGTGTCCTCAAGGGAGAGACGATGTTCCCTCTCCATGGTTGCCAGAATATCATAGAACCCTTTCTCCATGGGGTTATCGACGCTATCACGAAGGTCGCTGTAAAAGAACTCCCCCTTGGCCTCAAAATCGAGGGCAATTCGAACGGCTTCCACATCGTCCGTGTCGGACTTTGACGAAGTGTCCACGGAATCGATCAGCTTCTTGAGGATCGTTTTCACTTCCGTACCCTTCACCTTGATGGGAATGGTCTCCGGCCACTTCCCTTCCTCCTTCAGCCTCTTGTGCAAATCCTGAAGCCGTTTGAAGTGCTCCAGCTCGTCATCTGCAATGGAACCAAACATCGACTTCCCATGAGGGTTGGCGCTCCGCTCCTTATGCTTCAGATAGAACTCTCGCTCCCGGGCCTCGTTATTAAGGGCCACCTCCAGCGCCTTTATACGTTCCTCCGTTTTCTTGGCCATGTCTGCTCCTTTCATTGTCTGAAATGGGTCGATACGATACCGCCCGGTAGAATGCTGATCTTCCCCACGTACGTCCCGGCATATGTTCACTATTATATCGAATGGCATCGCGGAAATCCAGAAGAACCCGCGTCCCTCGTTCCAGATTTCCATTGAAAAACGACTCCGAATTTGTTATGAATACGACACCGTTTTGCGGTAACCACCCTGAAGGAGAGAATGATGATTCGTTTCTTTAGAAATGGACGGCCCATCCTTGTGCTTCTGGTCATCATGTTGATGAGTTTTCCTCATTCAGCCCTGGCAAAGAAGGGCCCGCCTCCGAAGAAGGCCGAGCCGGTGCATGCGGGCAAAAAAACCAAGGCCGGAGAACCGCCACAACCCTCCGCGAGTCAATCCACGGCTAAGGACGCTCTTCACTGCGATGCTAAGGCCGCGGTCCTCATGGATGCGCTGACCGGCCAGGTCCTCTATGAACAGGACCCGGAGTTGAAGATTCCTCCTGCCAGTTTTGTCAAAGTCATGACTCTTTATATCATCTATGATGCCATCCGTTCCGGCCAACTGAAGAAGGATGATCTCGTGACGGTGAGCGAACGGGCATGGAAAAGGGGATACAAAACCGACAGCTCAAAAATGTTCATCAATCTCGGGGAAAGAGTCAAGGTGGAAGACCTGATGAAAGGGGTTGCAATTGCTTCAGGAAATGATGCCTGTGTCGCTCTGGCAGAGCATCTCACGGGCTCCGAGGAAGCCTTCGTATCAAAGATGAATGAAAAGGCCAAGCTCCTGGGATTGAACAATTCTCAATTTAGAAATTCCGATGGGCTTCCTGCTGAGGGGCAATATGTCACGGCCATGGATATGGCCACCCTGGCGCGGCGCTATATCGAAGACCATCCGGAATCCCTGGCCCTCCATTCCCAGACAGAATTCGAATATAACGGGATTCGTCAGGGGAACCGAAATGTTCTCCTCTACAAGAATATCGGAGTAGATGGGTTGAAAACGGGCCATATTGCGGAATCGGGTTACCATCTTGTCGCTACCGGGAAACGCGACGGCCAGAGGATGATCGCGGTGGTTATGGGGTGCGAAAAATTTAAGACCCGGGCTCCGGAGGCTCAGAAGCTTCTGGAGTACGGATTCAGGAACTTTGCCACGGTAGAGGCGATCAAGAAGGGGGCCGCCTTTGGCCCGATCAAGGTGAAAAGAGGCAAGCTCAAAGAAGTCGGTCTTCTGGCCGCAGAGGACGTAAGAGTTACCGTGCCAAAAAGTCAGGAGAAATCCGTCTCCGCCACCCCTCAATTGCCGGAGTCTGTTGTTGCACCGATCAAGAAGGGCCAGGTACTGGCGAAAGCCCTGGTGCAAAGCGAGGGAAAGATGGTTAAGGAAGTGGGGCTCCTGGCTGCGACCGACATTGAAAAGAGCCTTCTTCCTCCCCTCCCGATTCTGATCGGAGGAATTGTCGGCCTCGGAGTCTTAAGTTTTGTGGTGTTCTGGTTCTTCCGCCGCCATCAGCGGAAGAAATATGCCTGACCCCAATCAGTGTCACAAGGCAAGCACGGTGGCCTGCCCTACGAAAAACTCAATGGGTTATCAATGGTGAGATTGCTTCCCCCGAAACATGTTCGGGGTCGCAATGACAACTTAAATCGTAACAAGGTCTTACTGCCATTGCGAGGAGTCCTGCGGTTCGCGGGACGACGCGCCTGCGCGCTGTAGCGCACATTTTGGCCGTGGATTCCGGACAGGCTTCGGCGCGCAAGCGCGGCAATCTCATAAAGACCAACAAAACCTACCATGTTGAGTCTAATTTGGAGAGTGTTCGAATTTCGGATTTCGTGTTTCGGATTTACTTATCTCGGCAACACCCCGCTTGGGAACTTCTCCGTGTAAACCTTCTTGACATCCGGCATCCTCTCCAGAAGACCGGCCTTGAACAGATCTCTCCCCACGTTCTCCCATTTCTTTGGATTGATAAAACCAAAACCGGACCTCCTCATATCCGGAGTAATTATCAATGCCTTCAACGGCGATACAGCATCCATCTCATGGGCTAGATCAAGGCCTTCGTCGATTTTCTTCAGGATCTCAAATGTCTCCCTGGAGTTTTCAAGGGCCCACTGAAACCCTCTGTATCTTCCCGTCACCACAGCCTGGACCAGATCGGGATGCTTCCTTACGACCTCCTCCGTGCTGAAAAAAACATTGTCCATCCAGTCAATTCCAAGATCCCTGAAGTCAATAGTGTAGAAAATCTTTCCCATTCTCTTCACTTCCCGCTGGGCCGTAATCAGCTCGTTATAGGTCATTGCAGAGGCAAGGGACCAGTCTCCTTCCAGCCAGGGTTTGATATCCTCTCCCTGGCTCCGGATGGTGAATTGCTTTCCCCAGCCTTTTCCCACAACACATTTTGCCTTCGCCCCGTAACCCGGCCAGATGCCGAAGTCTCCCCTGATATCCTTTGCCGATCGGATCGGTTTCCAGCTTACGATCCGCATGCCACTACTCTGGAAGTCGACGCTCACTGCGATGAGATCGAGCCCCTCTCTCTCGCGGGCATTGATGATATTCTCCGGATAGTCGACTCCGAAACCGATGTTCCCAGCCCTGACTGCGGCAACTACGCTCTGAACCGGTGAGACTCCAGGTCCTCCCTGAACCTCCTTAATGCTTGCCTTCCCGTAGAATCCTCTCTCTGCCGCTACCCATCCGCCGGCGGATTCCATGTGGATCGACCATGCCTCATGGACCAGGACCTCCTGGGCCGTGGCCGGAGCTGAAATGTTGATCAACGGAAGGAAGAGAAACAGAAGCTGCCAACGGTTCATCTATCTTTCCCCGGAACTCCGTTGGGGCGAACTGCAATACACCCCCACACCGTGCTTAACATTAATTTAAAAATAGCCTCTAAAATACCTCCGCTCCCCTCCGGGGGAGAGGACTGAGGTGAGGGGACAAAGGCTTTGACTCACCCTCACCCCCACCCTCTCCCATCAAGGGAGAGGGAGAAACAATTTTTCATGGTACGAGGGTGCCCTCCGAGCATGGGGGGCATTACTTACATATCGAAATCATATGCCATGGAGACGTCCTTTTTGCAAGGCGCAGGTTACGAGTTTCAGTGCGAGTATCAGGCTTGCCTTTCGGATCTTGGAGTTCATCGTCCGGTAGGCAATGCCCACCCTACATTATTGCGATTGGGGCTTGAGGTTTCAGATTTTAGGTTTTTCAATCTACAATCTGCAATCACAAATCTGAAATGGCAGGGATGTCTCTCTGGTACTCCTGGATGGACTTGACGGAAAGGCCTTTTCTCAGGAGCGATTCGATTCCGTTCACCGCCGCGGAAGCTCCTGAGAGGGTTGTAATGCAGGCGATATTTTGCGCCACCGATTGGGTTCGTATGGCCACCTCATCGGCCTTCGGCTTCTTTCCACTGGGGGTGTTGATCACCAGGTTAATCTCTCCGTTTTTCATCCGATCGACGATGTCCGGCCTTCCCTCTCCCACCTTGAAGACCGTCTGCACGGGGATTCCATTGTTCGTAAGGACCTTAGCCGTTCCTTTCGTCGCAACGATCTCAAATCCCAGATCGATCAGTCTCTTGGCGATGAAGACGATGGAGCGCTTGTCCTTGTTCATGACGCTGATAAAGACCCTGCCCTTTAAGGGAATGCTCAGGCCCGCTGCAATCTGGGACTTGGCAAAGGCCACTCCAAAATCGGTGTCGATCCCCATCACTTCTCCGGTCGATTTCATCTCGGGCCCCAACACGGTATCGACCCCGTAAAAACGGTTAAATGGGAATACCGACTCCTTCACCGCGATATGACGAATCTCCACCTCTCGGGTGATTCCGAGCTCTCCGAGCCGTTTCCCCACCATCACCTTCGCCGCCACCTTTGCCCATGGAACCCCATTTGCTTTGCTGATAAAGGGAACGGTCCTCGATGCCCTCGGGTTGACTTCCAGGATGTAAATAATATCGTTCTTGATAGCGTACTGTACATTCATGAGGCCCACGACCTGCAATTCTCTCGCAAGGGCATAGGTATTCCGTTTCAACTGTTCGATCAATTCATCACTCAATGAGTAGGGAGGCGTGACACAGGCGCTATCTCCGGAATGGATGCCAGCCTCCTCGATATGTTCCATGATGCCGGCGATGACGGAGGTCTCTCCATCGGAGACGGCATCGACATCGATCTCGATCGCATCCTCGAGAAATTTGTCGATCAGGATGGGATGTTCCGAAGAGGCCTCCACAGCCCGGAGGACGAACTCCTTCAGGGTCTCGCAATCGTAGACGATCTCCATGGCCCTACCACCCAAGACGTAAGAAGGTCTCACGACAACGGGGTAGCCGATCTCATCGGCCACCCTCTTTGCTTCTTCATGGGACCTTGCCGTCCCATTGGGAGGCTGAACGAGGTCGAGCTTTTTCAGCAGGTCCTTGAATCGTTCCCGGTCCTCGGCAAGGTCGATGTGGTCCGGGTTCGTCCCGATGATCTTTGCCCCCGCCTTCTCGAGTCGAACAGCCAGATTGAGAGGCGTCTGGCCTCCAAACTGGACGATCACCCCGTCCGGTTTTTCGATTTCGATGATGTGCATCACATCCTCAAAGGTCAGCGGCTCAAAATAGAGCTTATCCGAGGTATCATAATCCGTCGAGACCGTCTCCGGGTTGGAATTGACCATGATCGTCTCGTAACCGAGTTCCTTCAGAGCGAAGGCCGCATGGACACAGCAGTAATCAAACTCAACCCCCTGGCCGATCCGGTTCGGGCCACCCCCGAGGATCATGATCTTCTTCCTGGGAGTGACCTTCGATTCATCCACCTTTTCGTAGGTGGAGTAATAATAGGGCGTGTAAGCCTCAAATTCCGCGCCGCAGGTATCCACCAGTTTATAGACGGGAGCAATCCCCTTCTCCTTCCTCATCTGCCGTACACTTGCCTCATCGAATCCGAGAAGGTTCCCGATCTGAAAATCGGAGAATCCATATTCCTTTGCCTTCATCAAAAGGGGCTCCGGAAGCTGCACCCGCTCAGGCGTCTGGCTCTTCTTCCAGAGCGCCAGGTCCCTCACCTTGGGTCCATAAGATTGTATCTCCTTCTCCAGATCGACGATCTCCTGGATGTTGAAAAGGAACCACGGATCGATCTTCGTGAGGTCGTGGATCTCCTCAATCTTCATCCCCAGTTGAAGGGCATACCGGATGTAAAAGATTCTCTCGGCATTGGGGGTGGAGAGGTTCTTCCGCACCTCCGCCAGGATCTTTCGCCTTTCGGCTTCGCTGAGACCGCCATCGGAGAAGAAGAATTTATCTTTTCCGTCGGCTCCCAGGCCATGTCTTCCGATCTCCAGGGACCGGAGCCCCTTCTGAAGGGCCTCCTTGAAGGTTCGACCGATGGCCATGGTCTCTCCCACGGATTTCATCGAGATGGTCAGGGTCGGGTCGGCTCCTGGGAATTTCTCGAAGGTGAACCTTGGAATCTTCACCACGCAATAATCGATGCTAGGCTCAAAAGAAGCCGGGGTCATTCGGGTAATGTCGTTAGGGATCTCATCGAGCGTGTACCCGATGGCAAGCTTCGCTGCGATCTTGGCGATCGGAAATCCGGTTGCCTTCGAAGCCAGGGCCGAAGAGCGGGAGACCCTCGGGTTCATCTCGATGATGACCATACGGCCGTTTTCCGGGTTGATGGCAAACTGGATGTTCGAGCCCCCTGTCTCTACTCCTATCTCCCGGATGGCCCGAATGGCGCCATCCCTCATGCGCTGATACTCTTTGTCCGTCAGGGTCTGGGCAGGGGCCACGGTGATGCTATCGCCGGTGTGGACGCCCATGGGGTCGAAATTTTCAATCGAACAGATGATGACGACATTGTCCTTCAGATCCCTCATGACCTCCAGCTCAAATTCCTTCCAGCCGAGGACGGACTCCTCGACCAGGATCTCACCGATCATACTCGATTCCAGGCCCCGGGCCGCCACCTCCTCAAGTTCCTCGACGTTATAGGCGACACCGCCTCCTGTCCCTCCCAGCGTAAAACTGGGTCTGATGATCAGAGGAAAACCGATCCCTTTTGCAACCTCCACGGCTTCGTTGAGGGAATAGGCAAGGCCGCTACGGGGAAGGTCGAGGCCGATCTTTTGCATCGATTTCTTGAAGAGGTTCCGATCCTCCCCTTTTTTGATCGCCTCGTAGTCCGCTCCAATCATCTGGACGCCGTATTTGCGGAGAACCCCGCTCTCATGGAGGGCCACGGAGATGTTGAGCCCCGTCTGGCCTCCCAGCGTGGGAAGAAGGGCATCCGGCCTTTCCCGCTCGATGATCTTTTCCAGGATCTCGGGGACGATCGGTTCGATATAGGTCCGATCTGCCATCTCCGGATCGGTCATGATCGTAGCGGGATTCGAGTTGACGAGCACCACCTCAAACCCCTCTTCCTTCAGGGCCTTGCACGCTTGGGTGCCGGAATAGTCAAATTCGCAGGCCTGGCTGATGATGATCGGGCCTGAGCCGATAATCAGAATTCTCTTGATGTCAGTTCGTTTGGGCATATTCTTTTACCCACCCTTTAATTGCGGATATTGAGGTTGTTGGGTTACTCGGGTTCGTTGGGTTATTGAGTTAACCCTCACAACCCAAGAGACTCAAGTAACCCGCTATCCTATCCCTGTTCCTCCATCATCTCGATGAAATCACCAAATAGCATCTGTGTGTCGTGGGGCCCTGGAGAAGCCTCGGGGTGATACTGGACCGAAAAAACCGGAAGCTTCTTATGTCTCATCCCTTCGAGGGTGCGATCATTGAGGTTGATTTGGGTCAGCTCGACCTCTTCCGGGTCGAGCGAATCCGGGTCGACGGAGAATCCATGATTCTGTGAAGTGATCGCCACCTTGCCTGTTCTAAGATCTTTGACCGGCTGATTGGCTCCCCGGTGGCCGAACTTAAGTTTAAAGGTCCTTCCTCCGAGGGCCAGTCCCAGAAGCTGATGGCCCAGGCAGATCCCGAAGATCGGCTTTTTCCCGATGAGCTGGCGGACGGTCTCAATCGCGTAGGGTACGCCCTCGGGGTCTCCTGGCCCGTTGGAGAGAAGGACCCCGTCCGGCTGATAAGAAAGGACCGATTCCGCCGAGGCAGTGGCCGGAAGAACAACCACCTCGCAGTTCCATTCCCTGAGGGATCGGAGGATGTTGTACTTCACACCGTAGTCGAGGACGACGACCTTATGCGGATGATGGAGAGTGGAAAGCGGAAGGTGGAGATTAGAGAATTCGGGATCATTGGCATCCTGCCACTCATAGGGCTTCTGGCATGTGACCTCCTTCACCAGGTCACGACCGATGAGGCCCGGAGAGGCCTTTGCCTTCTCAACCAGCCTGTCCCGATCCAGATCCTTTGTAGAGAGGATGGCTTTCATCGCACCAGAGAGGCGGATATGCTTCGTGAGGGCCCGTGTATCCATGCCCTCCACCGCCATGACGTGATGCCTGATCAAGTAATCGGACAAGGGTGTGGTGCCGCGCCAATTGCTGAAGGCAGAGCTATTTTCCCTGACGACGAACCCCTCCACCTTCGGGTCCCGGGATTCGATATCAGCATCATTGACACCGTAGTTGCCGATGAGGGGATAGGTCATAATCACGATCTGACCTTTATAGGAAGGGTCTGTGAGGATCTCCTGGTAACCGGACATACTGGTATTGAAGACCAGTTCCCCGGCCTTTTCCCCCGGATATCCAAAGGACCACCCCTCGAAGACCGTGCCATCCTCAAGAGCCAACGCCGCCTTTAAAGTCTGATTCATCGTAATGTCTTCCTTTTGGCTTTCATAGTTTGCGTAGCCGCAACCTTCAGGTTGCGTTTCCTGACGCAGGCTGAAGCCTGGACTACCAATTACATCGGGATTCAGTGCCGCCGATGTATTTCATGGCCCCGAGGTAATGGGGCCAGAGAGGGGTAATCGTCACCTCATAAAAAAAGGCCCCCGATCCCGGTCTCCCGGTATCGAGGGCCTTAAGGTTTGCTTTCCTTGTTTAATCATCATCTTCGGGAATTTCTTTTTATACTATCATAGCCTTTTCTCGTTTGTCAAGATTTTTCCGATTTTTTCGGTAACCGTTCAGTTACGTGGGGTATAAGAAGGCAAGGAGATACGTAATCCGGAGAGGTTCGGTTTTGGGTGAAAGAACAGTTTGTATCAGGGAGAGAGACGCAGGGGACAATAGAGTTAAGGAGGCTTGGGGATTTTGGGGAAGAGCAAAGAGAAAGGGTCTTGGTGGATATCTTTGGCAAGTTGGTCGAGGACCTCTTTGAGACGTTTGATCACATCAACA